>Ga0160429_1000316_pt1 | contig 52962 bp, 38 predicted proteins | sample SolpanmetagenomR_FD_108199 | JGI IMG/M metagenome (GOLD analysis project Ga0160429, IMG submission 108199) | Solar panel surface microbial communities from Lawrence Berkeley National Laboratory, California, USA - R | ecosystem: Engineered > Built environment > Solar panel > Unclassified ... | reverse complement strand
GGTTTCGTCGAGCAGGATGTTCCAGTCGGTCCAGCCCACGGTGCCGGCGTTGAAGTCGTTTATCATCGAGTTGCCGTAGCGCTCGCCCAGCTTCCAGTCGTTCACCTGGTCAAACTTGAAGTTCTCGACGCAGCCTTCCGTAAATAGCAGGTTGGTGTTCGGAAATGCCTCCTTTACCCGGCGCTCGTTGTCGAAGAGCGGGCCGCTGGTGGTCCAGGTTTCGTACCAGTGGTAGCCGATGCCCCACACGTACTTGGCGGCGGCGGGGTCGTCGAGCACGGTGCTGGCGCGTTGGTAGAGCAGGTCGCGGTTGTGGTCCCAGGCGATGAGCTTCTTGCCGCCCAGCCCGGCCTTGGCCAGCGTCGGCCCGAGGTATTCCTTGATGAAGTCGCGCTCTTCCTCGGCCGTGTACAGGCACGACTCCCACTTCTGGGTGGCCATCGGCTCGTTCTGCACCGAGAGGCCCCAGATGGGCATGCCCAGCTTCTCGTAGGCCTGAATAAACTTCACGTAGTGCTCGGCCCAGGGCTGCCGAAACTGCGGCAGCAGCTTGCCGCCGTGCAGCAGGTCGTGGTTGGTTTTCATCCAGGCCGGCGGGCTCCAGGGGCTCACAAAGAGCGTGAGCTTGCCGCCCGCCGCCGCCGTGGCCTGCTTGATGAGCGGAATCTTGTACTGCTCGTCGTGCTTGACGCTGAACGACTTGAGGCTGGCATCATTGTCGGCCACGTAGGTGTAGCTGTCGCTCGAAAAGTCGCAGCTCGCGATGTTGGTGCGGGCCAGCGAGTAGCCGATGCCCTGGCTGGGGCTGTAGTAGGCTTGCAGCAACTCCTGCTGCTGGGCCTTGGGCAGCTTGGCAAATACCTCGGCTGAGGCATCCGTCAGCGCCCCGCCGATGCCGAGCAGCGTCTGAAACTGGTGGCTGGGGTCCACAAACACGCACACCTGCGTTTCGACGGGCTGCGCGGCGGCCGCGAAGCTGAGCGCCGCGCCGGGGGCCAGCCGCTGGCCGGTGCCCTGGGCGGTGGTAAAGACCTGCGCCTTTTTGCCGGCGGCCGAGTAGGTAGCGGAGGTTTGGGCGGCGGCCGGGGCTAGCCCGACGGCCGCCGCCAGCAGCGCGGCCGGGAGAAGTTTAGTAGTCATCAACAGAAAAACGGGTGGGAAAAGGGCAAGCCAGCGCCGCAGCGCCTACCAAATATAAGTGGCCACCGCGCCGCCGTAGAGCGAGGTGTTTACGACTTTTCCTTTGTATTGAATATTAAAGCGTTGCAGCGTGGCGCCGGTGTTCAGCACCACCAGGCAGCGCTTGCCGTTGGGCGTTTTGTAGGCCACGTTTTGCAGGTTGCCGGGCACGTTGGTGGCCACGCGCACCGAGCCGGGGCGCACAAATTTGCTGCTGTGGGCCACCGTGTAGTAGGCCACGTTGCGCGTCACTTGGTCGCCCTGAATGGTGACGGCGCCCAGGCAGCGGTCGCAGCCGCCCGAGGTGTGCGGGTTCTGCTGCTGGTCGGCGGCCAGGTTCCATTCCAGCACGTTGCGGCTCCAGTTGCGGGGCGCCCCGATTTCGAGGTTCTGCACGTGGTAGGCCAGGTCGCCGGTAAAATTGTTGGCCGTAGCCGCGTCGGTCCACTGCTCGGTGAAGTACACGTTCTTGTTCGGAAACGAGTTGTGCACGCCCGTGAGGGCATCGATGGTGCCGCCGTAGAGGTGGAAGGCCGAGCCGTCGATGAAGGGGCTAGCGCCCCCGTCGCCGAGCACGGTGTTCACGAAGGCCAGGCCGTTGCTGTCGGGGTTGTGGTCGTAGGCAATAATCTTGGTGCTGAGGCCGGCAGCCCGCAAGGCGGGCCCCACGTTGTTCTTGATGAGGTAGGCCTGCTCGCCACCCGTCATCAGCATGCTGGGGTTGTTGCCGCCGTAGAGGGGCTCGTTTTGCAGCGTCACGGCGTCGATGGTGATGCCCTGGGCCTGCATTCCCTGGATGTATTTCACAAAATACCGGGCGAAGGCATCGTAGTACTCTGCTTTGAGCGAGCCGCCCACGGCGCTGTTGCTGCTCTTCATCCAGAGCGGCGGCGTCCAGGGCGAGCCCAGAATTTTGATGCTCGGGTTCGTGGCCAGAATCTCCTTCAGCACCGGAATGAAATAGGCCTGGTCGGGGGCTAGGCTGAAATTGGCTAGCGTGGGGTCGGCGGGCCCATCGTCATAGGTATACACCTGGTCGTTGAGGTCGGAAGCCCCAATGCTTACCCGCAGGTAGCTGACGCCCAGCGAAGTACTATCGGTGGCAAACAGCTCTTTAATGAGCGCGGCGCGCGCCGGGGCGCTCATGCGGCTCATTACCTGGGCGCTGCCCCCGGTGAGGGTGTAGCCAAAGCCGTCCATCGTTTGATACATGCGGGTGGTATCGACGGCAATGATGGGGTCGGAGTTGGTATTGGCAGTAAACTGCAAATTCACCTTCTGGCGGTAAAAGAGCGCCGACTTGTCGGGCATGGTCAGCCACACCGCCATTTGCGAGGGGCCAGCCACGGGGTTGGGCAGAATGGGCGGCGTAGGCACGGGCGCCGCGTCGTCGCCATTCTTGGTGCAGCCGCCGGCGGCCAGGGCCAGCAGGGCCAGCGCGGGCACCGCCCGGCGCGCGCGCAAAAACAGAGAAATCAACATAGCAAGGGGTGGGATAAAAGCAAGAAGTAAGACTGGTGCCGGGCGCTACCACACGTAGGTAGCCACCGCGCCGGCCGGCAGCGTGGCGGCCGCCGTGCGGCCCTGGTAGCGCAGGCTAAAGGTTTGGGGGCTGGCCTGGTCGTTGGCCACCAGCAGCACGTGGCCGCCGCTGGGGGTGCGGTAGGCCACGTTGGGCAGCACGCCCTGGCTCGTGGAGCCGATGCGCACCGCGCCGGTGGGCACAAACTTGCTGGCGTGGGCCACCGTGTAGTAGGCCACGTTGCGCGTCACTTGGTCGCCGGGGGCTAGCGTAATAGCCCCCAGGCACTCAGTGCGGCCGCCGGGCGTGTGGGGGTTCTGGCTGGGGTCGGCGGCCAGGTTCCACTCCAGCACGGTCTTGGCCCAGTTGCGGGGGGCGCCGATTTCGAGGTGTTGCACGTGCCAGCCCAGGTTGCTGGCGAAGGTGGTTTTTGAGCCCGTCCACTGCTCGGTGAAGTACACGTTTTTCTGCGGGAAGGCCTCGTGCACCTTGCTCAGCGCCTCAATGGGGCCGGCGTAGAGGTGAAAAGCCGCGCCATCGACGTAGGGCCTGGCCACGGCATCGCCCAGCACCGTGAGCGGGTACTCGGGCTTGTCGGCGTTGTGGTCGTAGCAGATAATCTTGGTTTTGAGCCCCGCCTTTTGAAAGGCTGGTCCCAGGTGCCGGCCGATAAATTCGGCCTGCGGCTCGGCCGTCATCAGCAGGCTGGGGTTGTTGCCGGGGTGCAGCGGCTCGTTCTGCACCGTGATGGCATCAATGGTAATGCCCTGGGCCTTCATGCCCTGAATGTACTTTACAAAGTACTGGGCATAAGCCCCGTAAAACTCCAGCTTGAGCGAGCCGCCCTTGCTTTCGCCGTTGGTTTTCATCCAGGTCGGCGGGCTCCAGGGCGAGCCCATGAGCTTGAGCTTGGGGTTGATGGCCAGAATCTCCTTCAGCACCGGAATGAGCGCCCGCTCGTCGGGCGCCAGGCTGAAATGGGCCAGGCTAGGGTCGGTTTGCCCGGCGGGCATATCATCGTAGCTGAACACCGTGGCGTCGAGGTCCGAGGCCCCAATGCTGAGGCGCAGGTAGCTCACGCCAATATCCTGGGGGCCGGTGCCGAATAACTCGCGCAGCAGCTTGGCCCGGGCGGGCGCACTCATGGCGCGCAGCAGCTCGGCGCTGCCCCCGGTGAGGCAGTAGCCAAAGCCATCCATTGCTTGAAAGCGCTGGCTATCATCGATGTCAATGACCGCGCCGGCCGGGGCCGCCTGGCCAAAGGCCAGGCCCGGCTGTGGGCGCAGCTGCTGGCTTTGGTCGGGGGTGGTGACCCAGGCGCTGATGCCACCCGCAGTGGCCGGGCGGCGCTGGGCGTGGGCAGGCAGCAGCATAAAAGCCGAGCAGGTGGCTAGCACGAGCTGGGTAGCAAAGCGGGTGGGTTTCAAGCGGAAGAGAATAAGAAGCGGGAGGAAAAGGTACCACCCAGATAGCGAAAGGCCCGCCGCGTGCGACGGGCCTCGCTATGCCGGCACCGGGCCAAGAGCCGTTCCGAGGCAGAAAGCTGAATTATTTCACTTTTCCCACCCCCGCCCCGAAACGACTACGGCCTTAGTACCCGGGGTTTTGGGTTACCAGGGGGTTGGTGTTCAGCTCGCCCTGGGGAATGGGGAAGAGCAGGTAGTTGGCATCGGCCGCGCCGCGCTGCTGGGCAATGATGGTGAGCGCGGTGGTGGCGTGGGCGTTGGCCTCGGCCTGGTTGTGGCGGGCATAGCGCAGCAGGTCAAACCAGCGCTCGCCCTCGAAGGCTAGCTCCAGGCGGCGTTGCAGGTCGATTTCGGTGCGCAGGGTCTGCTTGCTTGCCGCCTGGGGTGAGGCTAGCGTGAGGGCGGCCAGGCCGGCGCGCTGGCGCACCAGGTTCAGCTTGTTAAGGGCGTCCTGGGTAGGGCCGGTTTGCTCGTTGGCCGCTTCGGCGTAGGCCAGCAGCACCTCGGCGTAGCGCAGCACGTAGGTGTTGTCGGTTGAGTTGAAGCCGTTGCCCAGGCTGCGCCACTTGTACACGAAGGGGCCCGCGTCGTTGTTGTTACCGTTGCGGCCCGGTTTGCCGTCGATGTAGCTCACGTGGCTACGGCCCACGGTCTGGCCGCTGGCGGCCGTTACCGTGCCCGTGTAGGCCCAGCGCCGGTCGTTCACCGTGTCGGCGCTGGCGATGAGGTTGGTGGTTGGGATGTTGAACTTCGGAAATGAGTACGTAGCCAGCGGCGAGGGCAGCATCAGGTCGGGCAGGATGTTGCCGCCATCGGCGTTGCCCGCGTACTGAATCTCGAAGAGCGACTCGGCGCCCTTGTTCTCGGCCGGGTACAGCGCGTCGAACGACGAGCTGAGCGAGCCGCCGCCGGCTATCACTTTCTGGGCCGCGGCCTGGGCCTGGGCCCAGTTGCGCTGCGTCAGCTGCACGCGGGCCAGCAGGGCATTGGCCGCGTTCTGGGAGGCGCGGTTGGGGTTGCTGGTGGGCATCTGGGCGGCGGCGGCCGTGAGGTCGGCCACCACCTGGGCATACACCTGCTCGCTGGTCGAGCGGGCCAGGTTCACATCGGCGCTGGCGCCGCTTTCGGTGGGGGCCAGGCGCAGCGGCACGCCGCCGTAGGCCCGCACCAGGTTGAAGTAGTTCAGCGCCCGAATGAAGCGCGCCTCGCCCACAATCTGGCGGCGGCGCACGGTGTCCATGCTCACGGTGGGCACGTACTTAATAACCGAGTTGGCCCGGTTGATGCCCAGGTAGGCCTGCTGGTACACGTTGTACACCTGGCTGGTCGTGGACACCCAGATGATTTTATCCATCGCGTTCACGTCGCCGTTGGTGCTCGTGCAGTTGTCGCTGGGCATCTCGCCCATCACGTTCAGGTCCTGGCCGTAGGCGCCCGTGCCCTGCAAGGCATCGTAGGCGGCCGTGATGCTCGACTCGGCATCGCTGGCACTGCCGAAAAAGTTGGCGGGCGCGATGGTCGTCAGTGGGGTTTTATCCAGAAAGTTGCAGCTGGCCAGCAGGCTCAGCGCGCACACGGGCAGTAGAATAACAGACTTTTTCATGGGAATTCTAGGCGGCTAGCAGCTTAAAAATTGGCATTCAAACCCACGGTGTAGGTGCGCGACTGCGGGTACACGCCGTAGTCGCGGCCGAAGCCGGTAGTCGAGAACGGGTCGGCGCTCACCTCGGGGTCGTAGCCCGTGTAGCGGGTCCAGGTTACCAGGTTTTGGGCCGTGAGGTACACGCGCACATTCTTGAGGGCGGCGTGCTGCGACAAGGCAGCGGGCACGTTGTAGGCCAGCGTCAGGTTTTTGAGGCGCACGTAGGAGCCGTCCTCCAGCCAGCGGTTCGAGAAGCGGTTGTTGCCGTTGGGGTCGTTGCGCACCGGGCGCGGCACGTCGGTGTTGGTGTTGGTGGGGCTCCAGTGGTTGAGCACGCGGGTGGTCTGGTTCAGCGGGTCGGACTGCGACTCCAGAATCTGGCGGGTCTGGTTGTAAATCTCGTTGCCGAAGCTGCCCTGGAAGAATACGCTCAGCTCCAGACCTTTGTAGGAGAAGTTGTTGGTGACGCCGGCAAACGCCTTGGGGTTGGGGTTGCCGATGATGGTCTGGTCCTTGGGGTCAATCACGCCGTCGCCGTTCAGGTCCACGAAGCGGATATCGCCGGCCTGCGGGCGGTTGCCGTTCTGGGTGGGCGCGTTCTGGCCCTCGGCGGCCGACTGAATGATGCCGGCCGTGCGGTAGCCGTAGAAGGCCCCCAGCGGGCTGCCCACCTGCGAGATGGTGTAGCCCGTGCTCAGGATGGTGCGGTTGGCGCTCACGCCGGCGTCGCTCACCTGCTGGCCCAGGTCCAGGATGCGGTTGCGGTTGCCGCTCACGTTGAAGCTGGTGGTCCAGCCGAAGCCGTTGTTTTCGGCCTGCACGTTGGTCGTCGAGAGGCCGATTTCGATGCCCCGGTTTTCCACGCTGCCCACGTTTTGCAGCACGCTCAGCGACTGGGCGCCCGTGCTCACCGGAATGGGCACGCTCAGCAGCAGGTCCTTGGTGCGCTTGTTATAGATGTCGAAGGTGAAGGTGAGGCGGTTGTTGAAGGCGCCCAGGTCCAGGCCGCCGTTGTACTGGTAAGTGGTTTCCCACTTCAGGGCGTCGTTGCCGATGTTGTTGGGCGAGATGCCACTCAGAATGGCCGAGCCGCTGCCCTGGTAGTTGGCGCCCGGCCCGAAGGTGGGGAAGCGCTGGTAGGTGTAAATCTCCTGGTTGCCATTGGCCCCGAAGCTAGCCCGCAGCTTCAGGTTCGACACGGCCGTGTTCTGCGGGAAAAACGCTTCCTTGGCAATGTTCCAGCCCAGGCTCACGGCCGGGAAATAGCCGAAGCGGTTCTGGGTCGAGAAGCGGCTGGTGCCGTCGGCGCGCAGGCTCACCTGGGCCAGGTAGCGGCCGTCGTAGTCGTAGGTGGCCCGGCCGAAGAAGCTCAGCAGGCTCCACTGGTCGGCGTAGCTATACGGCAGGTCCAGGATGGACGAGCCGCCGCCCAGGTAGGGCACCGCGTTCGAGCCGAAGCCCTTGGTGGAGGCGCCCGCCGTGTAGCGGTCCGAGGCCTGCATCGACTGGCCGGCCAGCAGCGTCAGGTGCTGGCGGTCGCCCAGGTTGGGGTTGTAGGTCAGCGTGTTCTCGAGCAGCCAGATGACCTGCTGGTTGTTGGCCGAGCGGGCCGAGCCGCGCGTCGAGGCGTCGGCGTTGGAGGTGCCGGGGTAGTTGGTGCTCGTAAACTGCGTCTCGTCCTGGGTGCGGAAATCGATGCCGATGGAGCTGCGTGCCTTCAGGTTTTTGAGCACGTCAAACTCGCCGTAGAGGTTGCCCACCGCCTGGTACACCACGGCCTGGGTGGTGCTCTCGAGCAGGTTGCCCACCGGGTTGTCCGACTGATTGAAGGGGTTGACCCCGTAGGTGCCGTTGGGGTTGTAAATCGGGATGGTCGGAATCTGCGACAGCGCCCCGAGCACCGTGCCCGAGTTGCCGAGCGCCGCCTCCGAGCGCACGCTGCCGTTGGTGTGCGAGCGGCTCAGGTTCAGGTTGGTGCCCACCCGGAAGCGGTTGCTCAGCTCCTGGGTCAGGTTAATCTTGAAATTGTAGCGGTCAAAGCCCGAGTTCAGGCTGATGCCCTGCTGGTTGAAGTAGCCGCCGCTCACGTAGTAGCGGGTTTTTTCGGTGCCGCCGCTCACGTTCAGCTGGTAGTTTTGCTGGTAGCCGGGGCGGTACACGGCATCCTGCCAATCGGTGTTGTAGGCCGAGGGGTTGTTAACGTCGGAGAAGGGGGGAGGCAAGTTTGGGTCGCCGCCAAGCACAATGTCGTTGTATTCCTGGGCAAACTGCCGGGCATTAAGCACGTCCAGCTTCTTGCGCAGGTACTGGCGGCCGTAGTACACGTTCAGCCCCACCTGGGCCTGGCCTACCTTGCCGTGCTTGGTCGTGATTACCACCACGCCGTTGGCGGCGCGCACGCCGTAGATGGCCGCCGCCGCGCCGTCCTTGAGCACGTCGATGCTCTCGATGTCGTTGGGGTTGATGGTGTTGAGTGGGTTCAGGCGCTGGCCACCCACCGCAATCTCCTGCTGGTACTCCGGGATAATCGGCACGCCATCGACCACGTACAGCGGCGAGGCGTTGAGGTTGAGCGTCGAGTTGCCCCGCACCCGCACGTTGATGCCCGCGCCCGGCGCCCCGCTAGGGGCCGTCACCTGCACGCCCGGCGCCTGGCCCTGCAAGGCCTGGTCGAAGCCCGCCACCGGCTGGCGCTCGATGGCCGCCGCGCTCACCGAGGTCACGGCCGTGGTCACGTCCTGGCGGCTCTGGGTGCCGTAGCCCACCACCACTACCTCGTTGAGGCCCTGCGCGTCGTCGCTCAGGCGCACCGCGATGGTGCTGGTGGCGCCCGTTACGGCAATTTCCTGGTTTTTATAGCCTATCGAGCTGAACACTAGGGTGCTGTTCTCGGGCGCGCTCAGCGAGAAGCTGCCGTCGGCCCCGGTCGAAGTGCCGATGGTCGTGCCCTTCACGAGCACCGTTACGCCGGGCAGGCCTTCGCCCTTGGCGTCGGTCACGCGGCCCGATACGGGCACGTTTTGCGGGGCCACGGCCGCCGTGCCCGCGGCGGCGGGCCGGCTGGTTACTACGAAGTAGTTGGCCCGCAGCTCCTTAAACTGCAAGTTGGCGGCGGGCAGCACGGCGGCCAGGCGCTCGGCCAGCGGGGCGCTGATGGCGGCGGGCACCGGCACGCGCTTGTTGTCCACCACGTTGCTTTCGTAGAAAATGGTAGCGTGGTACTCGCCCTCCCACTGCTTGAGCAGGGTTTTGAGCGAAACCGAGGTAGCCGGGGCCGGCGCGGGCGTGCTCTGGTTGGACAGGTTGACGGCCAGCAGCTGGGCCGAGGCCGGCGTGGCTAGGGTATGCAGCAGCAGCACCCCGGCGGCCAGCGAGGCTGGGCGGCGGTAGGGCTTACCCACGGGAGTAAGGCGTGAACGCATGAATGGGTGGGGGAAAAGAGGTAAAAAGCTATTGTTTTTCGGCCAGCGTCAGGCGGTTGCCCTGGCGGGTGGCTTGCAGGCGGAAGGTTTCCTCCAGGGCTTGCAACAGGGCGGGCAAGTCGCTCACGGGCACGGTGCCCGTCACGCGGCGGCGGTTGAGCTCGGGAGTGGTTACCACCACGTCGAGGCCGTAGGTGTCGTGCAGGCGGGTAGCCAGCTCGGCAATACTGGTTTCGTCGAGCACGAGCTGGTCGTCTTTCCAGGCGGTGTAGGGGGCGGTGTGCACCTTTTTGTGCGTGGTGAGGGCTGGCTGGTCATCGGTGGTTTCCACGAGTTCGCCGGGGCGCAGAATCACGTCGGGCCGCTGGTGCTCGTCAAACTCGACCCGCACCTTGCCTTGCAACAGCACCACCCGCGTCTGGTCGCGGCGGCGGGCCACTACGAAGCGGGTGCCCAGCACCTCTACCTGCAAGCCGGCCGTGGTGTGCACCAGAAAGCGCTGATTGGTAGCCGTGTGCTGCACCGCAAAAAAACCCTCCCCATCGAGCCACACCTCGCGGGGCTTATCGGGCTGCCAGGTGGCGGCGTAGCGCAGCGTCGAGTGGCCATTGAGCTTTACCTGCGAGCCGTCGGGCAGCGTCAGGGCGCGCGTCTGGCCAAAGTCGGTGGCGACGGCCAGCGGGGCCGGGGCGCGGTGCGCGGCATAATAGGCCCAGCCGCCGCCACCCAGCGTGGCCGCCAGGCCCGCCGCCGCGGCCCAGCGCCGCCAGGTGGGTGCGGCCAGCACGCGCGGCGCGGCCGGGGCCAGGTGCAGCCGGGTGCGCCGCAGCAGGGCCTCGTAGTCGGGCTCGTCGGGCAGGGCTAGGGGCGGGGCAGTGGCCAGGGCCTCCCAGTGCTGCTGCATCCAGTGCTGGGCCAGCAGCTGATTGGCCGGCTGGGCCAGCCAGGCCCGCACGGCCGTGGCCTCGGCCTCGGTGGCCGTGCCGGCCGCGTAGGCAGCTACTAGGGCTTGGGTAATGACAATTGACATAGGCGAGCGCCGCGAGTACTGCTGAAAAACGCCAGAAGCCTGGCGGGCGAGGGCGAGCCGGGGCTCGCCCTCGTTTGCAGTACTACACGGTGCCCAATGCCTCCCCCTTAGTCGGGGGCCGAAAAAAAATTAGCGGGCCGCCTTGGGGGCGGGCTTTTGGCGGGGCCGCAAGGGTGTGGCAAACCGGGGGCTGGCCAGCCGCAGCAGGCCGTTGGTGCTCTGGGCCAGGTTGCTAAGCGAGTCGGCTTGCGGCGCGCGGCGGCCGTCGAGCGGGGCGTATAATTCGAGGCTTGATTTGAGCAGCGAGTCGGCGGCCAGGGCGCGCATTTCGTCAGCATTCATACCAGCCCGGTAAAAAAGCCAGTTGCGGTACTGCACCTGCCGGGGCGCGGCGCTGCCCCCCAGGCTGAGCTGCCGGGTCAGCAGCCGTTCGGGCAAGCGGCCCACTTCCGCCCCGTCGAGGTACACTATCGTCTGGCCCCAGGCGTAGTAGTGCGTCAGCGCCAGCTGGTGCCAGCGGTTGTCGTTTACACGCCGCGGGCTGGCTAGCCGCCCGCCCCGGGCCGAGGTATAGACTAGCCCGCCGCCGGGCGCCAGGGCCAGGCTGCCGCTAGCCAGGCTGTCTTGCAGCGTCACCAGCTGCCCGGTGCCCGCCGTGCGAAAGCTTACCACCTGCGTAAACGGGTGCAGCAAGGCCTCGGGCCGCAGTACCAGGCTAGCCGCGCCGCGCCCGCCGCTGCCCAGCCGCACGCCGGCCGTGGACTGGCGGCGCGGCTGGGCTTTGCCCGCCCGCAGGGCATCAAACAGCGACGGCACTAGTGCGTGAGCCAGCTCGGCGTGGCCGGCGTCGTTGGGGTGCAGCGCGTCGTTCCAGTAGCCGGGCGCCCAGTGGCCGGCGCCATCGTCCACGGCCCCGAGCAGGTTGATGGTAGGCACGGCCCAGCCGTGCAGCACCAGGTTCATTTGCTTGATGAAGGCGTAGTCTGCGGGCGTGTAGTCGTTGCGGGTGTAGCAGTTGGCTACCACGGGCACCCGGCCCTCGGCCTGCGCCCGCTGCACCAGCTGCGCCAGGTTGGTTTTAAACTGCTCGAAAATGGGCGCGCCGCCGCCGTGAATGCCCTCGTTGCCCAGCGAGAGGGCCAGCACCACGTAGCGCCCGCCCTGGGGCGGCAGGTCGCGCGCCCAGCGCGCCGCCACCTTGGTGGTATTATCACCGGGCACCGAGATGTTGGCCACCCGCCAGGCCACGCCGCGGCCCGCCGCCGCGCGCTGGGCCAGCAGCGCGGTGTAGCGTGCCACGTAGCCATACTTATCCGTTGCGCCCTGCCCAAACGGCACCGACGAGCCAAAGAACACTATTTTCAATGGGTCGCGCAGCGTGTCGGCGGGCGCCGGGGCTAGCGGGCGCACCAGGCGCTGCGGGCCCCGGTCGGCAGCCGGCGTGGGGCTAGCGTTGGCCAGGCCCGTGGCCGCGACCAGCCCGGCCAGCGCCCAGCTGTAAAGAGGAGAGTAAAGCATATCTAAAACCAGTTTGCGCAGCGGACCGCCCGGAAATCGGGGCCAAGCTAACCCTCGCGCCGCGCATCGGCCGCTGCTGGCTGGCCCGCCCGGCCCCTAGCGCTTGCCTAGCGCCAGTAGCAATAGCAACCCCAGCACGCCGCCGCCGTGCAGGTTGAAGTACTTGCGCAAGGTCTTCAAAGCCTGCATAATGTGCGCCTCCACCGTCTTCACCGACACGCCCTGGCGCTCGGCAATTTCGGGGTAGGAGAGGCCCTGCTGCCGGCTCAGCATAAATACCTCGCGCTGCTTGGGCGGCAGGCGGTCGAGGGCCGCCAGGTACAGCGCTTCCATTTCCTGGTACTCGGCCTCATTGGCCACGCTGGCGGGGCTGGTGGCCGCCACCTGCCCGTGCAGGCGCAGGTGGTGCTGGTCGCGCCGCAGCTCGTTGAGCACCGCGTGGTGCGCCGTGGTAAAGAGGTAGCCCTTCAGCGGAATATCATCGCGCAGCTGCCCGCGCTTCTCCCATATTTTGATAAAGCACTCCTGCACAATCTCTTCGGCAGCCGGGCGCGACTTGAGGTAGCTGTACGCAAAGCGGTACACCAGGGCGCTGTAGTGCCGAAACAGGGCATCGAACGCTCGCTCGTCGTCCTGTTTCAGGCGGCGCAGGCAGTCCGGTTCCGAAAAGGCAGCTGGGGCGGGCAAGGGGCTGAAAAGCTGAGATGATGCCGAAAATTAACAGAAAAATGACAGACCGGGCCATTGGCAGTCCTGCTGGCTGGCCCAGGGCCTGGCCCAATGCCCCCTCCCCGGCCGCAGTGCCTGAGCCAGCCAGCGCTCCCGGGCCAAAAACCCGGGTTGGCAAAAGGCGATTACACCTTTCGTGCAACATTGTTACGCAAAAAATAAAATTTACGGCGCCTAAATTTTGGTTTCGATTTTGCCCTGAAACCTCACCAGCAGAGGGCTAAAGAATGGTGCAACAAAGATGCATTATATGGTAAAGGTGCGATTCCAGCCTCCAGATAGCCTTTTTGGGGTGTGGTAGAAAGTGGTAGAAAGTGGCGGGTTTTTTGAAAGCACGCGTACTTTTGTTATCCTAGCCCTGCCTGCCGCCGGGCGGATTCTTTCTCCCATGCACCAGCTCCTGTCCGGCGAATACGACTGCAAGCTCGACCCTAAAGGTCGCTTGGTGCTGCCTGCCAAGGTGAAGGCCAGCCTGCCCGAGGCCTACGCCAGCCAGCTGGTGCTGGTGCGCGGCTTCGAGCCCTGCCTGGTGCTCTACCCGCGCTCGGCCTGGGAGCTGATTCACGCCAAGGTGATGGCCCTGGACGAGTTTAACGAGGAATACCGGCAGTTTCAGCGCAATTTTTTCCGGGGCATGACCGAGGTCGAGCTCGATAGCATCGGCCGCTTCGGCCTGCCGGGCTCGATGCGCCGCTACGCCGGCCTCGAAAAGGAGGCCGTTATCGTGGGCCTCGGCAACCGCTGCGAAGTGTGGGACCCCGCCCGCTACGACGAGTATTTAATCAAAGACCAGCAAGCCTTCTCCAAACTGGCGCAGAAGTTCTTGTCGGCCACCCCCGAAACGCCGGCCCAGCCCGGCCTGGCCGCATGAGCACAAGCACCCGCCCCAACGATACTGCCTACCACCGCCCCGTAATGCTGGCCGAATGCCTGGCGGGCCTCGACCTCGTGCCCGGGGGGCGCTACGTCGACGTCACCTTCGGCGGCGGCGGCCACTCGGCGCGTATTTTGGATAAACTGTCTGAGGGCCACCTGTATAGCTTCGACCAGGACGAGGCCGCCGAGCGCCAGGCCGCCGAGCTGGCCCGGCCGCAGTTCACCTTCATCCGGGCCAATTTCCGGCACCTGGCAGCCGAGCTAGCCCAGCGCGACGCGCTGCCCGTGGATGGCCTGCTGGCCGATTTGGGCGTGTCGTCACACCAGTTCGACACCGCCGAGCGGGGCTTCAGTACCCGCTTCGACGGGCCGCTCGATATGCGAATGGACCCGCACGACAACAGCGTAGCCACCGCCGCCGACGTGCTCAATGACTACGACGAGGCCGCGCTGCACCGCATCTTCGGCATGTACGGCGAGGTTACCAATGCCCGTACCCTGGCCGCTACCGTGGTGCAGGCTCGCCGCCAGCGCCCGCTGCGCACCATTGCCGAGCTCAAGCAGGCCATTCAGCCCGTGGTGGCGCGCGGCAAGGAAAATAAATACCTGGCGCAAGTATTTCAGGCCCTGCGCATTGAGGTAAACGACGAGCTGACGGCCCTGCAACAGATGCTGACCCAAACCGCCCAGGTGCTGCGCCCCGGCGGCCGGCTCGTCGTGATGAGCTACCACTCGCTGGAAGACCGGCTGGTGAAAAATTTCCTGAGCCAGGGCAAGTTTTTTGGCCAAGCTGAAAAAGACTTATACGGCCACGTGGCGCTGCCTTTCGAAACGCTCACGCGCAAACCCGTGGAGGCCTCGGCCGACGAAGTAGCCGACAACAGCCGCGCCCGTAGCGCCAAGCTGCGCATCGGCGTGCGAACCTCTATTCCCGCATAAGCCAATGGCTGGTAATACGATACGTCCTGCCGCGGCTGGTCCGCCCCGCGCCAATACCGTGCGCCCTCCGCGCGTGCCCGAGCCCGTGAACGAGGCCCCGGCCGAGGCGGCGCTGCCGCCCGTGGCCGAGCCGGTGCCCGCGCCGGCCGTAGCGCCCAAAGCTCCGGCGCCAGTGCCTGCCGAGCCCAAAAAAGCCCGCAAGCCCACTCCCGCCCCCGCCGAGTTCACGGCCCCGGCCTGGGACCGAAGCGAGGGCGTGACGGCCACCGGCTGGAGCCTGTTTTCGCTGCTCGACCGCTTCACGGGCCTCGATGGGCTGTTTCGCGAGGGGCTGCCAGTGCGCTTTTTGCCCAAGCTGCTGTTTGCCATGCTGCTCATTCTGCTCTACATCGGCAACACGCACTACGGCAACCGCATGAACCGTAACATTCAGCGGCTCAAGCAACAAACCGAGGACTTGCGCGCCGACTATACTACTCTCAAGTCGGACTACATGGAAGCCAGCAAGCAGAGCGAGGTGGCCCGCAAAGTGGCCGCCATCGGGCTGGTCGAGAGCTCGTCGCCGCCCTTCCGCATTGCCGTGCCGGCCGGCCGCCTCGACGAGGCGCAGCTCGAAACCATGCCCGTGCTCACCGCCGACACCCTAGCCGCCCGCGCCGCCCGCGACTCGGTGGCCGCCGTGCGGGCCGACTCGGCGCAGGGCCGCGCCCGCCGCCAGCAGCTAGGCCTGCCCGCCGACGACGATACCCCCGAACTGGGTGCCCCGCCGCCCGGCCTGGCACCCGAAGATTCAGCCGCCGCTCCGTTAGTAGGGAATAACCAGCTGAAAGCCAGTGAGAAAAGGAGAGTTAGCGCCAATGATGAGCGCAGAAATAGTATAAAAAAGCACAAAGTAGCCCAAGGCAGTTCGGATAATCCGCAGCGTAAAGCCGCTTTCAAAAAGTCATCCCATGAAAGGCAGCGTTAAAAAATCCATTGTTACGCGGGTGCGGCTCGCGTTTCTGGGCGTGACGCTGTTCTCTGGCGCCGTGGCCTGGAAAATTTCGCACATTCAGTATCAGGAGGGCGCCAAGTGGCGTGCTCTGGAGCAGGAGCGCCGTATCAGCTACCAGCCGGTGCCCGCCACGCGGGGCAATATTTACTCTGATAACGAGAGTATTATGGCCACGTCGCTGCCCTTCTACCGGGTGGCCTGGGACCCGGCCGTGGTCGACGACGAAACGTTTCGGCGCAGCGTGGATTCGCTGGCCTGGCACCTGGCGCACTTCTTCCAGGACCGCAGCGTGGGCGAGTACAGCCGCAAGCTGCAAGATGCCCGCAAGGACGGCGTGCGCTACATCCGGCTGAATTCGCGGCAGATTAACTTTCAGGAAAAGAAGGAGCTAGCCAGTTGGCCCATCTTCCGGGCCAAGCGCAAGGGGGGCGTCATTTTTGAGAAGGTAGACAAGCGCTTCCGGCCGTTTGGGGGGCTGGCCCAGCGCACGGTGGGCTTCGTGAACGAGGACAAGAACGGCGCGGGCCTGGAGTTCACCTTCCAGCAAAAGCTGGCCGGCAAGCCCGGCGAGGCGCTGTTTGAGCGCGTGCCGGGTGGCTTTAAACCCGTGTACGACGGCACCGAAATCAAGCCCCAGCCGGGCTACGACGTGAAAACGACCCTCGACATTAACCTCCAGGATGGGGCGGAGGATGCGCTGTATAAAGCCTTGGTAGCCAACGACGCCAAGTACGGCTGCGTGATTTTGATGGAGGTGAAAACCGGCGAAATCAAGGCCGTGGCTAACCTGGGTAAAGCGGAGGACGGTACCTACAAGGAGGACTACAACTACGCCTTTGCCGACCAGGGCCGTACCGAGCCGGGCTCCACGTTTAAGCTGGCGTCGATGGCGGCGGTGTTTGAGGCCGACCCGACCTTGCAGCTTGACGATAAGGTAGATACCGGCCCCGGGCGCATGCTCATCGGGGGCGCCGTGAAGACGGACTCGCACGCCAATGGCCGCATCACGGTGCAGCAGGTGTTTGAGAAATCGAGTAACATTGGGGTGGCGCGGCTGGTGCAGGAGCACTTTTCGAGCAACCCTACGCGCTACACCGACTACCTCAAGAGGTTTGGCCTCGACAAGCCGCTGGGCTTCCAGATGAACGGGGAGGCCCTGCCTTACGTGAAGGACCCGCGCGACCGCAGCTGGAGCCGTACCTCGCTCTCGACCATGAGCATCGGCTACGAGCTGAAGCTGGCGCCGCTGCAAACGCTGGCCTTCTACAATGCCGTGGCCAACGGCGGCGTGAAGGTAGCGCCCATGATAGTGCGCGAAATCAAGCAGGCCGACCAGGTGGTAGAGCATTTCGAGACGCAGGTGCTGAACCCCAAAATCTGCTCCGACGCTACCCTGCGCAAGCTGCACGCCATGCTCGAAGGCGTGGTGCTGGAAGGCACGGCCAAGGCCATCCGGCCCAAAGACTACACCATTGCCGGCAAAACGGGCACCGCCTGGAAATTTAAAAACGGTCGCTACACCAAAACGTACTCGACGAGCTTCTGCGGGTTTTTCCCGGCCGATAAGCCCAAGTACAGCTGCATCGTGGTGATTGACTCGCCCAGTAAGGGCCGCATCTACGGCGGCGACGTGGCCGCCCCGGTGTTCCGCGATGTGGCCGACCGCTGCATGGCCCGCGACCAGGCCAGCCAGCGCCCCATGCTGGCTCGGGTGCCCGCCCGCCGCACGCCCGTGCCGCTGGTGCGCGCCGGCTTGCAGCAGGAAATCGCCCTGGTGTGCGACCGCATCGGCCTGCCCGGCCAAACCCACGCCACCGGCGGCGAGGAGTGGGTGCGCGCCACGGCCGCCGTGGACACGGCCTTCGTGGCCCGCACCGTATCGCTGCGCCCCGATGCCAGCGTGGCCCACCCCGGCCGCATGCCCGACGTGCGCGGCCTGACCCTGCGCGACGCACTGTTCCTGCTCGAAAACCGCGGGCTAAAGGTGCAGTCCACCGGCTCGGGCCGGGTGCGCGAGCAGTCGCTGGCCCCCGGCGAGTTTGCCAAGCGCGGCCTCGTGGTGGGGCTGGTGCTGACGCCCACGGCTGCGCCCACCGCCGCCCCGCTAGCCCTGCCCGCGCCGGTGCACACCGAAGTAGAGGAAAATACGCTGCTCATTCCAGCCGAGTCGGGCACCCGGGCCCGGGCCCTGCGGCCAGCGGTGCCCACTGCCAAGCCGGCAATCGCCAAAGCAAAAGCGTCGGCCAACAAGCCAGCTAGTACTGCGCTCGAAACAGTGAAACCGGCGGCCAAGGTGGCGAAGAAGCCGGCCAAGGAAAAGCAGGCGATTGCGGAACCCAAGGCCATAGACAAGCCGACCAAGACCAGGAAGCCAGCCACTGGTAAGAAAGTGGATATCCGCACCACGCAGCGCCGCGCGCCGCAGTCGGAAAGCGGCGCCAAAAACCGAAAATCTGCATGAGTACGACTAGCCTGCCCCTTTTTGCCCTGCTCACCGAGGTTGAGGTGCTAGCCCAGCACGGCAACCCCGACGTGCCCGTGGCCGGCCTCACCCTCGACTCGCGCCAGGCCGGGCCGGGCGTGCTGTTTTGCGCCCTGCGCGGTACCGCCACCGACGGGCACAAGTTTATCGACAAGGCCGTGGCCCAGGGCGCGGCCGTGGTGCTCTGCGAGGAGCTGCCAACCGAGCTGAACTCCGCTACTACCTACGTGCAGGTGGCCGACAGCGCCGCCGCGCTCGGGCCCGTGGCCAGCGCCTTCTACGGCCACCCCTCGCGCCAGCTGACGCTGGTGGGCGTGACCGGCACCAACGGCAAAACTACCTGCGCCACGCTCCTGCATAAGCTGTTGCGCGAGCTTGGCTACCACGCCGGCCTGCTGAGCACGGTGCAGAATCAGATTGACGAAACCGTAATCCCGAGTACCCACACCACGCCCGACGCCATCCGCCTCAACGAGCTGCTGGCCCGGATGGTGGCTGCCGGCTGCACCCATGCCTGCATGGAAGTGAGCAGCCACGCCGTGGCCCAGGGCCGCATTGGCGGCCTGCGCTTCGCGGGGGGCGTGTTTACCAACCTCACCCACGACCACCTCGACTACCACGGCACCTTCGATAATTACCTCAAGGCCAAAAAAGCTTTCTTCGACGCGCTGCCCAAAACGGCCTTCGCCCTCACCAACGCCGACGACAAGCGCGGCCCGGTGATGCTGCAAAATACGGCCGCTCGCCGCGCCAGCTACTCGCTGCGCTCGGCCGCCGATTTTCGCGCCCGGCTGGTTGATAACAGCCTGGCCGGCCTACTGCTCGACATTGAGGGCCGCGAGGTGCATTTCCGCCTCATCGGCGTTTTCAACGCCTACAACCTGCTGGCCGTGTACGGCGCGGCCGTGCTGTTGGGCGAGGACCCCACCGAGGTGCTCACCATCCTCTCGGGATTGACTACGGCGCCCGGCCGCTTCGAGCCCGTAACGGTGCCCGGCCAGCCCATTTCGGGGCTAGTCGATTACGCCCACACGCCCGACGCGCTCGAAAACGTGCTCCAGACCCTGCACCAAACGCGCCGGCCCGAGCAGCGCATTATCACGGTGGTGGGCTGCGGCGGCAACCGCGATGCCACCAAGCGCCCCATCATGGCCCGGCTGGCCGCGCAGTTCTCGGAGCAGGTTATCCTGACTGCCGACAACCCGCGCGATGAGGACCCGCTAGCCATCCTCGACCAGATGCAGGCCGGCATTTTGCCGCCCGCTGACGCCCACGTCCAAACCATTGCCGACCGCCGCCAGGCCATTCGGGCGGCGGTGGCCCTGGCCCGCCCCGGCGACCTCGTGCTGGTAGCTGGCAAAGGCCACGAAACCTACCAGGAAATCAAGGGCGTAAAAACCCACTTCGATGACCGCGAGGAGCTGCGTGCCGCGCTTCTTGGAATTAAGAATTTGGAATGAGGAATTTGGAATTGAATCTGTGAAGATGCTGCCCCTAATTCTCAACTCGTAATTCCTCATTCCCGATTAAAATATGCTCTACTACCTCTTTCGCTACCTGCACGAACATTTTCACTTGCCCGGCGCGGGTGTATTCCAGTACACGACCTTCCGGGCGGGGCTGTCCGTCATTGTCTCGTTGCTCATTGCCCAGCTTTTTGGTGGGCGGCTCATTAAGGTGCTCCAGCGCAAGCAGGTGGGCGAAACCATCCGCGAGCTCGGGCTGGCCGGCCAGAACGAGAAAAAAGGAACGCCTACGATGGGCGGCCTGATTATTCTGCTAGCCATTCTAGTGCCGGTGCTGCTGTTTGCCCGGCTGCGTAATATCTACATCATTCTCATGCTGCTAAGCACGGTGTGGCTGGGGCTTATTGGCTTTCTCGACGACTACATCAAGGTCTTTCGCAAGAATAAGGAAGGCCTGAGCGGGCGCTTTAAAGTGCTGGGCCAGATTGGTTTGGGCCTCACCGTGGGCTGGGTTCTTTATTACAGCAACGAGGTAACCGTGCGCGAATACCTGCTGCCCAACGGGCAGTATTCGGCCATCGACGCCACTAAAATCTGGAAAGACGTGCACCTGACTCTCACCACGGTGCCGTTTATGAAAAATAACGAGCTGAATTACGGCGACTTTTTCTCGAATGCCCAGTTAGTGTTCAAGGATTTTTACGGCCTGCTTTACATCCCGCTGGTAATTATCATCATTACGGCCGTGAGCAATGGCGCCAACATCACCGATGGCCTCGATGGGCTAGCGGCCGGTACCTCGGCCATTATCGGGATTACGCTGGCCATTTTTGCCTTCGTAAGTGGTAATGCGCTGTTGGCTGACTATCTGGATGTTATGTTTATTCCGGACTCGGGTGAGTTGGTTATTTTCTGTACCGCGTTTGTCGGGGCCTGCATCGGGTTTTTGTGGTATAACTCGTATCCGGCGCAAGTATTTATGGGCGATACCGGTTCGCTGGCGCTGGGCGGCATCATCGCGGTGCTCGCCCTCATCGTTCGCAAAGAATTGCTGATTCCGGTGTTGTGCGGTGTATTTCTGATTGAAAATCTGTCGGTTATCGTGCAGGTGAGCTGGTTTAAATACACCAAGCGCAAGTATGGCGAGGGCCGCCGCCTGCTGCGCATGTCGCCGCTGCACCACCACTACCAGAAGCTGGGCTACCACGAATCCAAGATTGTCTCGCGCTTCTGGATTGTAGGTATTATGCTGGCTGTCATCACGTTGGTTACTTTGAAATTGCGTTAACCGTTGTTTTTAGCGCAGCAGAGGCGGAGGTTTTTGCAGGAGCAAGGCAGCGGTCGTTCTTCTGCGGCCCTGCTGCGCAAACCTCCGCCTCTGCTGCGCTGAAAACTCTTACAAGAACATGAAAAATCTAGTCATCCTCGGAGCCGCGGAAAGCGGCGTGGGCGCCGCCCTGCTGGCCCAGGCCAAAGGCTTCGGCGTGTTCGTGTCCGACCGCGGTCCCATCGCGCCCAAATACAAGGAAAAGCTAACGCAGGCGGGCATTGAGTTCGAGGAAAACCAGCATACCCTAGCCCGTATTCTGGAAGCGAGCGAGGTAATTAAAAGCCCGGGTATTCCGGAAAAGGCTACGGTTATTCAGGCAATTCGCGCGCAGAAAATTCCGATTCATTCCGAGATTGAGTTTGCCAGCCGCTACACCCAGGCGCGCTTCGTGGCCATTACCGGCACTAACGGTAAAACCACGACTACGCTGCTCACCTACCACCTGCTGAAAGGCGCCGGCCTCAACGTAGGGCTGGCTGGTAACATCGGCTATTCGCTGGCCGAGCAAGTGCTAGAAGATAAATTTGAGTACTACGTGCTGGAATTGAGTAGTTTCCAGCTTGATGATATTGCCGAGTTTCATCCCTGGATTGCGCTGCTGCTCAACATCACGCCCGACCACCTCGACCGTTACGAGTACTCGATGGAGAAGTACGCCGCTGCCAAGCTGCGGATTGCCGCCAACCAAGGCCTGGACGATTATTTTATTTATAACGCCGACGACGAGAACATCGAGCGCTTCGCCACCACGGCGTTTATGACGGCCTTCACGCTGCCCTTCAGCCTGCACCACCGGCCCGACTACCACTTGGCGGGCTACTACGAAGACCACTGCACGCTACGCGTGCACCTGCCCATCGAAGACCGCCACCCTGACAAGGTGAGCATCGAAAACTCGCCGCTCATCGGCCAGCATAATCAGCAGAATATGGCCGCCGCCATCCTGGCGGCGCGCGTGGCCGGTGCCTCACCCGCCCAGATTGAAGCCGCGCTAGCCACCTTCCAAAATGCCGACCACCGCCTGCAACTGGTGCGCGAATTGAACGAGGTGCAGTTTATTGACGACAGCAAGGCCACCAACGTGGAGGCTGCCTGGTATGCCCTCGACGGTATTAAGCGCCCCATTGTCTGGATTGCCGGCGGCACCGACAAGGGCAACGACTACGCCCCCATTCAACCGCTAGCCGAGCAAAAAGTGAAGGCGCTCGTGTGTCTTGGGGTAGACAATGCCAAGCTGCGCGCCGCGTTTGAGGGCAAAGTGCCGCACCTCGAAGAAACTCAAAGCATGGCTGACGCCGTGCAGCGCGCCGCCGCGCTGGCTAGCCCCGGCGACGTGGTATTACTCTCGCCGTGCTGCGCCAGCTTCGACTTATTTAAAAACTACGAAGACCGGGGCCGGCAGTTCGCCGCCGCCGTGCAGGCATTAAATTAATTTCAAAAAGAAGCGCCGTCAGCTTGCTACCGGCAAGTGCACTCGCAAAATCCCTTTAATCCGTTAAATCTGCGGTCTATGGAAACTCATCGTCTTACCTGGCTTCAGCGTAACCTGAAGGGCGACCCGATTTTGTGGGCCATCGTCATTTTGTTTTCGCTCATCAGTATCGCGGTGGTGTATTCGGCCACCGGCACGCTGGCGTATCGCAACGAGCTGCACGGCCGCACCGGCTCGGTCGAGCTCATTGTGCTCAAGCACAGTAGCCTGATATTCATTGGCTTGGGCTTGGCCTGGCTGGCTCACCGCATCGATTACCGCCACTACTCGCGGCTGTCGCTCTACGCGCTGCTGCTGTCGGTGCCGCTGCTATTGTTCACTTACCTCATGGGTGGCGAAACCAATGGTGCCTCACGCTGGCTCACGATTCCGGTAATCAACCAGACGTTTCAGCCTTCTGACCTGGCCAAGCTGGCGCTAATCTCGCATTTGGCCAGCATGCTCAGTCGCCGGCAGCAGCACTTGCACGATTTCAAAAGCACGCTGCTTCCGGTAATGCTCTGGGTAGGAGTTATTTGCGGGCTCATTGTATTGTCTAATGCTTCTACCGCTTTGCTGCTGTTTCTCACTTGCCTGTTGCTCATGTTCATTGGCCGGGTGCCCATGCGGCAAATGCTGGTGATGGTACTCATCGGCGCCACGCTGGGTGGCTTGGGATTGGTTGCTGGCCAGCGCTGGAAAACGGTGCAGTCGCGCATAGAGAACTTTTCGAACCCCAATAAAAAGCCCGCTTTTCAACTAGAGCACTCGTTTATCGCCATTGCCACGGGCGGCCTCACTGGCAAAGGCCCTGGCAAAAGCACCGAGCGCAACATCATGCCGCACCCGTATTCCGACTTTATCTACGCCATTATTATCGAAGAATACGGCATGATAGGCGGCCTGCTCGTGCTGTTTCTGTACTTGGCTTTTTTATACCGTGGCCTCAAGACCGTGATGAATAGCCAGGGGGCTTTTGGGGGCTTATTATCGGCGGGGCTGTGCTTCAGCCTGGTGTTGCAGGCGATGGTAAACATGGGTGTGGCCGTGGGCTTGGGCCCGGTCACGGGCCTGCCGCTGCCTATGCTGAGCATGGGCGGTACCTCGCTCATTTTCACCGGCTTGAGCGTCGGCATTATCCTGGCCGTGAGCCGCGGTGAGCGCGAAACCCGCCCCATGAAAGGCGAGCCGGCCGACACGGCGCGCATCCCCAGCCAGCGCGCGCAATATGCGTAGCGAACGCTGGTTGTTAGTTGTTGAATGTTAAGTGACAATGAGTTAATAACCAACAACCAAAAATTATCAATCAACCTATGAAATTCATCATTTCCGGCGGCGGTACGGGTGGGCATATTTTCCCGGCGGTGGCTATTGCCAATGAAATTCGGCGGCGGCAGCCCGACGCCGAAATTTTATTTGTGGGCGCCAACGGCCGCATGGAAATGACGCGCGTGCCCGAGGCCGGTTATAACATTGTGGGCCTCGATATTACGGGCTTGCAGCGTCGCTTCACCCCGCAGAATATTTTATTCCCGGTGCGCGTATTTCGCTCGGTGCGCAAGGCCGGAAAATTAATTCAGGAATTTCGGCCCGATGCCGTGGTGGGCGTGGGTGGCTATGCCTCGGCGCCGGTGCTGCTGGCCGCTACCTCGCGCGGAATTCCGAGCCTGATTCAGGAGCAGAATTCCTACGCCGGCTTAGTGAATAAATTGCTGGCCCGCCGCGTTGATAAAATTTGCGTGGCCTATGAAGGCATGGAAAAATTCTTTCCGGCCGATAAGGTCGTGCTTACCGGCAACCCCGTGCGCGCCGAAATTGCCCACGGCAGCCGCGCCGAAGCCCTGCAGTTTTTTGGCCTCGACCCGAATAAAAAAACGCTGCTCGTAATCGGCGGCAGCCTCGGCGCCCGCACCCTCAACCTGGCCACCGCCGCCGCGCTGCCGCGCCTGCGCGAGGTCGGCGTGCAACTGCTGTGGCAAACGGGCAAGGTTTATTTCTCAGAGGCGCAGCAGCAGGTTGCGCCCTACGCCGCCGACCACTTGCAGGCACTGGAATTTATTCGGCGCATGGACCTGGCCTACGCCGCTGCCGAGGTGGTTATTAGTCGGGCCGGGGCGCTATCCGTGTCTGAGCTTTGCCTCACGGGCAAGGCGAGCGTGCTGGTGCCCTCGCCCAACGTGGCCGAGGACCACCAAACCAAAAACGCGCTGGCCTTGGTGGGCAAGGGTGCCGCCGTGCTCATTACCGACGAGCACGCGCCCACCCGCCTCTACGACGAGGCCCTGCGCCTGCTGGCTGACCCTAGCCGGCAGCAGCAACTCGGCCAGCGGGTGCACGAGCTGGCCCGCCCCAATGCGACTGCGGCCATTGTGGACGAACTATTCAGCTTACTGAAAAAATAAAAAGAACGTCATGCTGAGCTTGTCGAAGCAAATATCCCTAACGAGATGCTGCAATACGCGCAGCATGGCGGTCTAAAGAATAATAAATAATGCAGCAGTTTCCGTACATATTTTTCCTCGGTATCGGGGGCATTGGCATGTCGGCGCTGGCGCGCTGGTTCAAGGCCAACGGCCACCAGGTGAGCGGCTACGATAAAACTGAAACGCCGCTGACGCTGGCCTTGCAGGCCGAGGGTATTGCTGTGCACTACGCCGACGCGGTGGAGAGTATTCCGCCGGAAATTCGGGAGCATAAAGCCCAGACGCTGGTGGTGCTCACGCCCGCCATTCCGGCCGATAGCCGCGAGTGGGCGTGGCTGCGGGCGCAGGGCTACGACATCCGCAAGCGCAGCCAGGTGCTGGGGGTGCTCACGCAGGGCCGGCCCACTATTGCGGTGGCCGGCACCCACGGCAAAACCACGACCAGCAGCATGGTGGCGCACTTGCTGCACCACGCCGGCCTCGACGCGGGCGCCTTTCTGGGCGGCATTGCGGTTAACCTGGGCTCCAATTTATTACTACCCAAAAGCCCCGCCGCGCCCGTAGTGGTGGAGGCCGATGAGTACGACCGCAGCTTCCTGACGCTGCACCCCGACGTGGCCATCGTGACGAGCACCGACGCCGACCACCTCGATATCTACGGCGAGCAAAGCGCGCTCATCGACTCGTTTTGCCAGTTTGTGAGCCAGCTTAAGCCCGGCGGCACGCTGCTGCTCAACCACACCGCCGATGCGCGCGTGGCCGCCGCCGTGCCGCCCGGCACGCGGGTGCTGCGCTACGGCCTGAGTGCCGCGCAGGGCCCCGATTTATTCGCGGCGAATATTACGGCCGAGGGCCACGAGTTTCACTTCGATTTGCACGGCCCGCTAGGGGTGGTGCCGGGGCTGCGGCTGGCCGTGCCGGGCTTCCACAACGTGGAAAATATGCTGGCCGCCGCCGCCGCCGCGCAATTATTCGGCGTGGTCGAAACGCAACTGCCTGAGGCCGTGGCGGCCTACCGGGGCGTAAAACGTCGTTTCGAATTTATCGTAACCGGGCCCGCCAGGGTCTACGTAGACGACTACGCCCATCACCCGCGCGAGATAGAAGCGTTTTTGCGCTCCTTGCGGGCGCTGTACCCGGAGAAGAAGTTGCGCGTCATTTTTCAGCCTCACTTATTTACCCGCACCCGCGACTTTGCCGAGGGCTTTTCGCAGAGCCTGAGTCTGGCCGACGAAGTGGTGCTGTTGGATATATACCCTGCCCGCGAGCAGCCCCTGCCGGGCGTAACGGCAGCCATGCTGCTCGAGGCCATCACGACGCCGGCTAAATCGTTGCAAACCAAGGCGCAAGTGTTGGAAAACGCCAAAAACACTTCTACATTTGATATTCTGGCTACCGTGGGCGCCGGCGATATTGATACGCTGGTGCCGCAGCTAAAGACGATTTTGCAGGCCGCCAGCGCTTCCGACAAAACAGATTGACTGTAAGCGCCTTTCACGTATCGCCCACGTCGCTCTTCCTGCCTTTTTTCTGCTTACCTAATGGATAAATCAGTTCGCAACCTGCTCGTCGCGCTCGCCTGCCTGCTGGGGCTAGGGGGCATGGCCGCGTTTGCGGCGCTGCGACAGGCCCACCGCCCGGTGCAAAGCATCGTGGTGAACGTGGCCAACGAGTTTGACAATTACTTCATCAGCGAGCGCGGTGTTACGGCTTTGCTCACCAAGGGCGGCAAGGAGCCGGTAATCGGCACCGTGCTCGAGGGGCCGCGCCTGCGCGAGCTGGAAAACCGCCTGCGGGCGCACCCCTTTGTGCGCAGCGCGCAGGTGTACCGCGACTTGGCCGGCAACCTGCACGCCGATGTGCACCAGAACCGCCCCATTGCCCGCCTTGTGCACCCCGACGACCGCCTCGATAGCTACGTCGATGCCAGCGGGCAGCGCCTGCCGCTTTCGCCGCTCTATACGGCCCGGGTGGCCACGGTGAGCCGGGCTGGCGGCGGGGCGCTACCTACCACGTTTTTTCAGGACAGCACCAGCCGCGGCTACCTCGAATTCCTGCGCTACGTCGACGAGCACCCCTTTTGGAAGGCGCAGGTAGCTGAAGTATTCGTGGAGCCGGGCGGCAAGCTTAGCTTCACCCAGCAGGTCGGCGACCAGCGCATTGAGTTTGGCGCGCCGGAGAATATTTCGGAAAAATTCGCCAAATTGATGGTATTTTACCGACAAATTCCCTCGGTCTTGGGCTGGGATACGTACCATCGCGTCAACGTAGAATACCAAAACCAGATAATTTGCGAGTAGTAACTACTTGGCAATCAAAAACCTGATTTTCATACCCTTTGCTAAGTAATTTAGCCGCTGCTCTTTCACTGCCTTCTCCGTTCTTATGCAACAAGATAAAATAGTCGTCGGTCTCGACATTGGCACCACGAAAATTTGTGCCTTAGTGGGTCGTAAAAACGAGTATGGCAAGCTCGAAATCCTGGGTATGGGCAAGGCTGTGTCGGAGGGCGTGCAGCGCGGCGTAGTGCTCAACATCGACAAAACCGTCGATGCCATTAAGCGCGCTATTCGGCAGGCCGAGGAACAGTCGGGCATCGACATTGGCGTGGTGAACGTGGGCATTGCCGGGCAGCATATTAAATCGTTGCAGCACAACGGCTCCATCACGCGCCCCAGCGGCGACAACGAGATAACCCAGGACGACGTGAACCGCCTCACGGCCGACATGTACCGCCTGGTGACGCCCCCCGGCTCGCAGATTATCCACGTGATGCCGCAGGACTACAAAGTTGACTTTGAAGGTGGCGTGACGGACCCCATCGGCATGGCCGGCGTGCGCCTGGAGGGCAACTTCCACATTATCACGGCCCAGAGCGCAGCTATTAATAACATCAACAAGTGCGTAACCAAGGCGGGGCTAGCCATTGCCGACCTCATTCTGGAGCCGCTGGCGTCGAGCGTATCGGTGCTGAGCGACGAGGAAAAGGAAGCCGGCGTGGCGCTGATTGACATCGGCGGCGGCACCACTGACCTGGCCGTGTTCAAGGACGGCATCATCCGCCACGCGGCGGTGCTGCCGTTTGGGGGCAACATCATCACCCAGGACATCAAGCAAGGCTGCAACGTGACGCCCAACCAGGCCGAGCAGTTGAAGGTAAAATTCGGTAAGGCCATTGCCGAGGAGGCCAGCGATTACGAAATCGTGAGCATCCCGGGCCTGCCCAACCGCCCACCCAAGGAGGTATCGCTCAAGAATCTGGCGTACATCATCGAGGCCCGCATGTCGGAGATTATCGAGCTGGTGTATGCCGAGATTTACCGCATGGGCTTGCAGGACCACCTGTCGGCCGGCATTGTGCTGACGGGCGGCGGCTCGCAGCTCCAGAACCTAGAGCAGCTGACCGAGTACCTCACTGGCCTCGACACGCGCATCGGCTACCCCAACCAGCACCTGGGCAAGGGTAAAATCGAAGCGGTAAAGTCGCCCATGCACGCTACCGGCGTGGGCCTTGTACTGGCCGGCTACCAGGCCCAGGACGAGCGTCTGGCCCGCCCCGGCTACGGCGAGGAAGAACTGGCACCTTACAGCTACCAGCCCGCCGCGCCGGCCTCGGCGCCGGTAGTGCCCAGCTTCGTGCCCGCCCCGGCGGCACCCGCCGTGCCGGCTGCCCCAGCCGCCAGCACCCCCGAGGCCCCCAAGCCCGTGAAGGAACAGCGGGGCCTTAAGTTTTTGGGTGACATCACCCGCAAGCTGAAAGGGATTCTGATTGATGATTTTGACGATAAGCAATATTAAATTCAATTAGGAATGGGGAATGGGGAATTAAGAGTTGCGCGCAGCGTTCGCAGGCTTGATTTTTAATTCCTCATTCCTCATTCCTCATTCCTAATTGACGATATGAATTTTACCTTCGATATTCCTGCCCAGAGCCGCTCCATCATTAAGGTGATTGGGGTAGGGGGCGGGGGCTCCAACGCCGTGAAGCACATGCACAAGCAGGGCATCAAGGACGTAGAGTTTATTATTTGCAACACTGACCGCCAGGCGCTGGAAAGCTCCACCGTGCCCAATAAGCTTCAGATTGGGGTAGACCTGACCGAGGGGCTGGGGGCCGGCGCCAAGCCCGAGCGCGGCCGCCAGGCGGCGCTGGAAAGCCGCGAGCAGATTCGCGAGCTGCTCAGCAACGGCACCAAAATGCTGTTTATTACGGCTGGTATGGGCGGCGGCACCGGTACCGGCGCGGCGCCGGTTATCGCGCAGGTGGCCCAGGAGCTGAATATTCTGACGGTGGGCATCGTGACGGCGCCCTTCCTGTTTGAGGGCAAGAAAAAGCGCGACCAGGCCGAGCAGGGCATCAAGGAGCTGAGCGAGCACTGCGATACGGTGCTTGTGATTCTCAACGACAAGCTGCGCCAGCTCTACGGCAACCTCACAATGGGGCAGGCGTTCGCCAAGGCCGACACGGTGTTGACGACGGCCGCCAAGTCGATTGCCGAGATTATCACGGTGACCAGCGACGTGAACGTGGACTTCGAAGACGTGAAAACGGTGATGAAGGACTCGGGCGCTGCCGTTATGGGCTCGTCCATCACGGAAGGTGAGAACCGCGCCCGCCGCGCCGCTGAGGAGGCCCTGAACTCGCCGCTGCTCAACAACACCGACATCAAGGGTGCCCAGCGCATTCTGCTCAGCATCATGTCGGGCGACCAGGCCGAGCTAGAAATGGACGAGCTGTCGGAAATCACCGAGTATATCCAGGACAAGGCGGGCGAGGACGCCGAGATGATTTTCGGTCACGGCACCGATGACACGCTGGGCCAGAGCATCCGCGTGACGGTTATTGCCACCGGCTTTGCCCGCGAGGCGCACACCATCTCGACCAACAGCCGCCCAGCCGATACCGCGCCCGAGCCGGTAGTGGCCCCGGTGGCCGAGGCGCCGGTAGCTCCCAGCTTCAGCCAGGACCGCCCTAGCCAGCCCGTGCCGAGCGCGCCGGTAGTGCCGACCTTCACTACGCCTGCCGCGCCCGAGCCGGCCCGCGTTACTTACGAGCTGAATGGCCCGGCCACGCCGGTAGCTCAGACGGGGCTAGCCGGCGCGCCCATCACCGCACCCGGCGACCCGGTGCTGGTAACGGGGCAGGGGCAGTCAGCTGGAGGAGCTAGCCAGCCTGCTCCGGCCCCGCGCCCGGCTATGCTGGAAGCTCAGGCTGAGGAGCGCCGCCGCCGCTTGCAACAGCTTAGCCAGAACCAGGGCCTGGCGCCCGATGCTACCGCCCATCTCGATACGCCCGCCTACCTGCGCCGTGGCCAGAAGCTGGAGCCCGTAACGCCGAGCAGCGCGCAAAATATCTCACGCTTCAACCTCAGCGATGACAACGAACTGCTGGGCGATAATCGGTTCCTGCACGACAACGTAGACTAGACCGCGGATTTAGCGGATTCAACGGATTTCGCGGATACGCCTGCTACCGCAGGCTGACTACGCAACTGAGTTATCGACCAAAACAAAGAAAGCCGCCTTGATAGGCGGCTTTCTTTGTTTTCTAAGCTTACAAGGTACCCTGCTTGGGTAGTCAGCCTGTGGCAGCAGGCGTATCCGCGAAATCCGTTGAATCCGTTAAAGCTGCGGTCTTAGTTCGGGTCTGAAAAGCGCTTGTCGGCGATAAACGTCGAATCGGTCAGCGTTTTCAAAAAGGCCAGCACCTGCTTTTTTTCGGTGGCCGTAAGGTCCATGTGGGTGCCGAAGGGCGGATTGTTGATGCCCTGGATGAGGTTGGGGTCGAGGTTGGGGCTGGCCATCTGCACATGGTCGGAGTAGTGGTCGAGCACTTCTTCGAGGGTTTTGAAGCGACCGTCGTGCATGTAGGGCGCGGTGAGGGCGATGTTGCGCAGCGTGGGCGCAATGAACTTGCCCTGGTCCACGGCCAGCTTGGTGATGCCGCCCCGGCCGGGGTCGGCGAAGGTCACATCGAGGCCATTATTGAAAAACTTGCCCTCGTAGTTCGACGACATCAGCGGCTGGCTGTGGCAGTGGAAGCACTCGGCACCGCGCACCGTGCCCGGCGCGATGTGCGTGGTATAGAGCTGCAAGCCCGCCCGCTCGTCGGCCGAGAGGCCGGTGCGCGTCTGCATAAATTTATCGTAGCGCGAATTGCCCGAAACGAGCGTGCGCTCGAACTGCGCCAGGGCTTTGAGCAGCAGGTCGGGCGTGATTGTGGTTGTGCCGAAGGCCGCCTGAAACAGCGGTGGGTAGCGGCTGGTAGCCTGAAGCTTGGATGCGCTGGTGGCTAGCAGCTGGTGCAGCTCGATGGGGTTTTCGAGCGGCTTCTGCGCCTGGGCTTCGAGGCCACTAAAAGCGCCGTCCCAGGTGAGCTGGGTGCTCCAGGCTACGTTGGCCAGCGACATGGTGCCGCGCGGATTGGCCACGCCATCGACGCCCACGGCCAGGGCCCGGCCGTCGGTGAAGGCCTTGCTTTGCTGGTGGCACGAGCCGCAGCTCATGGTGCCGGTGCTCGACAGCGCCTTTTCGTAGAACAGCTGCCGGCCCAGCGCCACGCCCTCGTTGGTAAGCTTGTTGTCGGCCGGAAGGGTGGGGGTAGGGAAGCCAGGCGGCACTGCCAGCGTATAGGCCGTGGGCCCAGTAGGGGTGGGGCTAGGGTCTTCGCCGCCCGTGCCGCCGCCCTTGCCGCAGCTGGCCACCCCGAGGAGCACAGCCGCGCTCAACCCTATCCCCAACCAAGAAACGGACGTAGCGCGAAAGCTCATAGCAGCAAAATAAGGGAGGTTGAAATGACTGGGCGGCGGGCCGACAACGACGAAGATAGCGCGGTTAGTTTCTACGCCGGGCCGCGTTGGCCTTGCCCAGGGGCTAGGGCTGCCGAAAGCGGGCGTCAGCCAAGAAGGTGCTGTCGGTGAGCGTGTTCAGAAAAGCCAGCAGGCCGGCCTGCTCCTGCGCCGAAAGCGGCAGGCCGAGCCGGCCGCCGGGCTGGCGCAGCAGCGGGTCGAGGGTAGGGGAGGGCCGTACGCCGTGGTCGTAATGGGCCAGCACCTGGGGCAGCGTGGCAAAGCGGCCATCGTGCATGTAGGGCGCGGTACGGGCCACGTTGCGCAGCGTGGGCACTCGAAAGCGGCCCCGGTCGGTGGCCCGGCTGGTGATGTGCGCCCGGCCCGAATCGCGGGCAAACGCGCGGTCGAGGCCGTTGTTACGGAAGCTGTCGTCGGTAAATAAGTCGGTGGCGTGGCAGCTGCGGCACTTGGCGTTGAAAACGGCCAAGCCCTTGATTTCTTGTCTGGTAAGCTCGCCGCCTGCCTCGTGGCGCACGTAGTGGTCGTAGCGCGAATTGGCCGACGTGAGGCTGGCGGTGAATTGCGCCAGCGCCCGCAAAAACTGCGGCGTATCAATTTGGCCAGGGCCGTAGACGGCCGCGAAGCGCCGCTGGTAGTCGGGGTCGGCGTTGAGGCGGGCCAGGGCGTTGGCCAGGGGTAGGTCCATCTCGTGGGCGTCGGTGAGCGGGGCCAGGGCTTGTAGCTCCAGGCCCAGCACGCCGCCGTCGGCCATGAAATGGCGCCGCCAGCGTAGATTTTGCAGGGCAGGGGCGTTGCGGGCGCCCGGCTGGCCCCCCACGCCGGGGCTGAGCCGGTGCCCGGGGTGCGCAAACGCCGCCGCCGCCTGGTGGCACGAGCCGCACGATACCGTGCCATCGCCCGACAGCCGCGGGTCATAAAACAACCGGCGGCCCAGCTCAAACGTGGCTGGGTCGGGCGTGTTCTTATCCAAGGCGTAAACCATCGCCGGAAAATTGGCGGGCTGGGCGGCGTCCGGAGCGGCTAGCGCCAACTCGCCCACCTTGCCGCAGCTGGCGCTGGCTGCCACGGCGCCGCCCAGCGCCAGCAGGGCCGCTAGCCGCCAGTGGGCCAGCGCCCGCCGCCAGGCCGATGTGGGCTGCCCGGCCACGGACTAATTGGCGTCGATGCGCTGCACTGTGAACAGGCCGGCTGCGTAGTTTTGCGCCACTTTCACCGAACTAGCACTCGGCATCATGGTAGTAGGAAAGGTGCTGAGGGAAAAGGTGTTGGGGCCGTTGAATAGCTTGAGCACGTCGGCCGAGAGGCGGATGGTCGGCGTGCGGTCGGCGCGCACCGGCAGCGGGTTACCGCCCAGCGAGGGCGCGGCCGTGACGATGGCGCTGTAGGGCGGGCGGTAGCCGCCGATGTGACAAACGAGGGGCTTGCTGGGGCTGGCCGACGTTACGGTGCCTTCCAGCTTCAGAAAAATGTGGCCCGTGGCCCAGGCCCAGTACATGGCATTGGCGGGGTTGAGGTCGCCGGGCAGGGCTAGCGGGTCGGCCTTGGTGGTGGTCGAGTCGACGCCCACCACGAAGCTCACGCCGCGGTAGTCGCCGGTAGGTACGTTGCTGATGGTGAAGCTGGTCGAATTCGGCTTGCTGGCGTCGATGAGGTGATACTCGCCCGGCGCGGCGTAGGTGCTGCCATCCGCTTTGGTGAGCTGGATGTTGGAAACGTAGTATTTGAACGTACTCACCGTGAAGGTTTCGCCGCCGGAAGTGGTGTAGGCCGTGCCATCGAGCGCCAAGGGCTGGGTACCCACGCGGTTATCGAGGGCAAATGTGACGGCGCCTATGGTGGGCTGGCTGTCGCTGTCGTGCCGGCATCCACCCAGCAGGGCAGTGGCGGCAGTCAGCCCAAAAAGAAGCGGAAGGAGACGAGGGTTGCGCATTGGAAAGCAAAATTGGCAACGAAAAACAGCCGGCCGCCCGGGCTACTACCGCCCGCGCCGCCTAATGAGGACGCCGTAGTTGGCACACGCTAGCCAGGTAAAAAGTTCGGTTGGCGGGCAAAGGCCAACCGCTAGCCTCGCCTGAGCCGTTGAAAACCAGGCGTATTCCAAAGATAGTACCGGCCGCCTGAGTACCCGATGAGCAAACCCACCGGCTCGGCTGCCGAGGGCCGCTAGGCGGCCAGCAGCGCCACGGCCTGCTCGCGCAGCAGCTGCGCAAAGAGGGGGCTATCCAGCTCGCCCGCCGCCGACAGGTGCTGGCTGATGCCGGGCAGGCGCACGCGCTGCGGCAGCACGGTGGTGCCCAGATAAAACAGGATATCAGTTAAGTGGCTCAACGCCAGTGCGCCGCCCATGCCGCCGCTGCTCAGGCTGATAAGGGCCGCTTTCTTGCCCCGAATGCCGCCGGGGTAGGGTAGCGCATCGATAAAGGCCTTGAGCGCGCCAGGAATGGAGCAATTGTACTCGGGCGCGATGACGACGAGCTTATCCGACTGGTCGAGCGGGGCAATGAAGCGGTTGAAGTCGGGGTGCTGGCCGGCGTTGTGGTACAGGGCCACGTTGAGAAAGTCGGTCGGCAGCTCCGTCAGGTCGAGCAGTTGGTGCGGGGCGCCCAGCTCGGCGAGCAGCCCGGCGTAGTAATCGGCCACGATGCGCGCGCGCGACTGAGGGCGGTTGGTGCCGACGATTATGGTAATCAAGTGCTTAATGACTAATGGTTAATGACTAGTGACGAATGGTAATGACTGCGGGCGACTTGCTGGCAAGCAAGTTATCAGCTTAGTACGTCATTCGTCACTAGTCATCAACCACTAACCACTAAAAAAGTCCTTGCAGCCAGCCCCCATCCACGGCCGTGGAGGTGCCGGTGATGTAGCTGGCCCGCTCGGAGCAAAGGAAAGCGGCCAGCGCGGCAAACTCGCGGGGCTCGCCGAGGCGGCGCATGGGTATCGCGCTGGTCCAGCGCTCGCTGGCCTGCTCAGGGGTGATGCCTTCGCGGGTGGCGGCGGCACTGGCCAGATGCTCGACCCGCGCGGTGCGGGTGTAGCCGGGCAAAATATTATTGACCGTAATGCCATCGGCGGCTACTTCGTTGGCTAGGGTGCGGGCCAGCCCCGTCACGGCCGCCCGCAGGCTGTTGGAAAGCAGCAGGCCGGCGATGGGCTGCTTCACGGCAATGGAAGTGACGTTGAGGATACGGCCCCAGCCGCGCGCCTGCATGCCGGGCAGCACGGCCCGCGTGAGTTCAACCACGCTGCCCAGCAGCAGGCGGGTGGCGGCGTCCCAGGCCGCCGCGTCGTGCTGGGCAAAGGTGCCGGCCGGCGGCCCCCCCGCGTTGGTTACCAGGATGTCAATCTGCCCGAATTCGGCCAGCCCGGCCTGCACCAGGCGGGCCACATCGGTGGGGTTGGCCACGTCGGCCGCCACGCCCAGCACCCGCCCGCCGCTGGCCTGCCGGATGGCGGCGCAGGTTTGCTGTAATTCCTCGTCGTGGCGGGCGCATAGAATGAGGTGCGCGCCTTCGGCGGCCAGTTCCTGCGCGGTGGCGCGGCCCAGGCCCTTGCTGGCGGCGGCCACCAGGGCTACTTTTCCTTTTAGTCCGAGGTCCATAGGTAGGGATAACGTGGTAGGTAGGGGAGGGGCTGGCCCCCGCCCCTCATTGAACAGCTTGCGGCTGATTTTAACTGATGATTTTGCCGGCAGCGCGAATGGTGGGCGGGAGCCAGCCCCGTCCCTGCGCCCTCACTTCTGCGTTTCCGCGCCCCGCAAATACGCATCGCTGCCATCGAGCCAGTCCTGGCGGGGCGGGCTGAACACGTCTACGTCGAGGGTGTCTTCGAGGGCTTCGGCCTTGTGGGGCAGCCACGACGGGATGGTGAGTACCTCGCCGGCCCGCACGATGACTTCCTGGCTTTCGTCTTCGCCGAGGTGAAAGCGCAACGCACCTTCCAGAATGTAGGTAATCTGCTCGTTATGATGCGAGTGCTTGGGTACGAGGGCACCTTTTTTGAGGTACACGTGGGCCAGCATCATCTGGTCGCCGGTGATGAGGCGGCGCGCGATGGTGTCGGACAGCTCGTCCTTGGGCATATCGTCCCAGCGGTAGAGCGTGGCGGGGGGGATGGCAGACATGGGTGGAAACTAAGGGGTAAGAACAAGGAGAACGGCCAAAGAACGGCCGGCCGCCGCATAGGCTGCGTTATGGCTCCACCACTAGCCCATATTTATCGAGCAGGCCCGGCAGGCCAGCCAGGGCGAAGCGGGCGCCGGCCAGGTAGTTGGCCTCGGGGTCGAGGCGGTAGCCGGTGGCAGTGGTAAAGTCGGCGCCAGCCAGGCGGGTGTCGTGAAATAGGGTGTCCGTGAGGTCGCAGCCCGCAAACACGGCGCCCGTGAGGTCGGCGTTGGTAAAGTCGGTTTCGGGCAGCTGGCAGCCCTCAAAGCGTGTGCCGGCCAGCTTCTTGCCGGCAAAGGAGGCGTAGCGCAGCTGGCAGTCGGCAAGATGCACCCCAAACAGCATGTCCTGGCACGCCGAAAAAGCTACGCCCAGCAGCTTGCAGTGAGCGAAGGCCACGTTTTGCAGCGCCGTGCCGCTGAGCTTGGCCGTGGTCAGGTTGCAGCGCTCGAATAGGCAGTCCTCAAACCGCAGGCCCACCAGGCTGGCCTCGGCCAGCTCGCAGTTGACAAACCGAAACTGCTCAAAATCGGGGCCCAGGGCCAGCAGGCGCCCGGCCGAGAGGCCAGTAAGCACGTTTTCGGCCGGAAAATAATCGGGCTTGCGCAGGGCGGCGGGTTTGCGGCGGGGCTTCATAAGGCGGGCTAACGGGGTTGCAAGCTAACCTAGTGGGTGCCTTCCGGGTTTAAGGCGGGTTGGCCGGACCCCTGCCAAGCCGCCGGCCTTTCCGGTGGAGTGAGTGCCGGGCCCGCCAGATGCGCGTTATGGCTGTTGCCTCTACTATTTATTTTAAGAATACCGTCGGTGCCGTGTGGGAAGAGCCGGCCGGCTACCTGCGCCTCGAGTACTACCCCGGCCCACGCCAGGAGGCCCAGTTTCGGGCGCTGCTCACCCACGTCCGCCAGGCCATGCAGCGCCACGGCTGGAGCCGCATGCTAGTTAACCAGCAGCAAATGAGCCCTTTCACTATATCCGAAGAAGCCTGGATGACCACCGAGTGGCTGCCCCAGGCCGTGCGCGAAAGCGGCTACCGCCACGGCGCCGTGGTGGTGGCGCACGACGTGTTTGCCCGCCTCGCCATGACGGGCCTCGTGATGACGAGCCGCAAGCTGGGCCACACCTACCGCAACTTCGAAAATGAAAAAGAGGCTGCCGACTGGCTGCTCACGCAGTAACTGAGAAGGTGCGTAAATGAGTAAAGTAGTCGTTCGGACACTTTACTCATTTACGCACCTACTCAGTTACCATCTTACACCTGTCCGGCCAGTAGGTCCTCGAAGGTTTGGCGGCGGCGGATGAGGCGCGGGGCGGCGTCGCCATCGAGCAGCACCTCGGCGGGGCGCAGGCGCGAGTTGAATGAGCTGCTCATCTCGAAGCCGTAGGCGCCGGCATTGTGGAAAGCCAGAATATCGCCCTCGCGCACCTCGGGCAGCAGGCGGTCCCAGGCAAAGGTGTCGGTTTCGCAGATGTTGCCCACCACCGTGTACAGCCGCTCGGGCCCGCTCGGGTGCGAAAGGTTCGAGATGTAGTGGTAGGCGTCGTACATCATGGGCCGAATGAGGTGGTTGAAGCCCGAGTTGACGCCTGCAAACACCGTGGCCGTGGTGTGCTTCACGGTCGAAACTTCGACCAGCAAGAAGCCCGCCTCGCTCACTAGGTACTTGCCCGGCTCAAACCAGGCTTCGAGCGGCCGCCCGTATTCCTGCTCAAACTCCTTAAAGGCCGCCGCCACCTGCTGGCCGAGGCCAGCCACGTCGGTTTCGGGGTCGCCGGGCTTGTAGGGTACTTTGAAGCCCGAGCCCAGGTCCAGGAATTCCAACTGCGGGAAGCGCCGGGCGGCGTCGAATAAAATATCCAACGCCCGCAGAAACACGGCCACGTCCTTGATTTCGGAGCCCGTGTGCATGTGCAGGCCGCGCACGTGCAGGCCGGTGCCCTTCACTACGCGCTCGAGGTGGCGCAGCTGGTGAATACTGACGCCAAACTTGCTGTCGATGTGACCGGTAGATATCTTGTAGTTGCCGCCCGCCTCGATGTGCGGGTTCAGGCGCACGCACACCGGGTAGCTGCCGCCGAAGGTGGCACCGAACTGCTCGAGCAGCGAGAGGTTGTCGATGTTAAGGTTCACGCCCAGCTCCTTGGCCTCCACCAATTCGCTGAATGCCACGCTGTTGGGGGTGAACAGAATGTTCTCGGGCTGAAAGCCGACGTGCAGCCCCAGCCGCACTTCGTTGATGCTCACGCAGTCGAGGCCCGCGCCCTCGGCCAGCAGCACCTTCAGGATGGCCACGTTGGTGAGCGCCTTGCAGGCGTAAAAAAAACGCGTGGGGTGGCCGCCGAACGCAGCCGTGAGCTTGTGGTACTGTGTCCGAATGGTATCGGCCTGGTACACGTAGAGCGGGGTGCCAAACTGCTCGGCGGCGGCCAGCAGGGCGGAGGTAGGAAGGGCGGACGACATAGAAAAAGCCAAAGCGGCAGCCTGGCCGCCCCGCAAAGGTACGGCCCCCGGCGGGTGGTTCCCGGCCCTGCCAGCGGCAGGGCCGGGAACCACCCGCCGGGGGCCGCAACGGGCCTAATAAACGACCGTAATCGGCCCGCTGAAAGATTTGCTGTTGCCGAGCGTGATGATGTAGTAATAAGTGCCAACCGGGGCGGGCTGGCCGTTGATGGTGCCGTTCCACTCGTTGCCCGGGTGGTAGTTGGCGGCCTCAAAAATTTTCGACCCCCAGCGGTTGAACACGACGACGCGGTTGTTGGCATACTGCCCGATGTTGTCGATTTGCCAGGTGTCGTCGGCACTGTCGCCGTTGGGCGAAAAGGCGCTCGGAATGCGCACGCGGGGCAGCACCGTAACGGTAACCGAACTGCTGCTGCCGCAGTAGCCCGCCCCGGCCGCCAGGGTGTAGGTAGTCGTAACCAAGGGCGCGGCTTCGGGCCGCAGCGGGTTGCTGGCTACCATCGTCAGGGTAGCCGCGGGCGACCACACCACGGGGTACGAGCCGTCGGCCGTGCCTTCGAGCACCACCTTTTCACCCTCGGTAATCGTTTTATCCGGCCCGGCGCTTATCTGCACCGGCTGAGTAACGATGACGCGCACGGGGGCCGAGGTGGCGGTAGCGGGCTGGCCGCACGAATTAGTGGTGCGCAGCAGTAACTGCACGGCCTGGCCATTGCGCAGGGTGCTGCTGGTAAACGTGGTGCCGGTAGCGCCGGCTACGGCCACGCCATCTACCAGCCATTGGTACTGTACGGTAGGACCGGTATTGGTGGTCTGGCCGAGGCTGAAAGCGAGCGGTGTGCCCACGCACACCGGCAGCGCGGTCTGGAGCTGAACCGCCACGGCCGGGACCGGCACGGGCGTCAGGCGCACCTGCACCGTGGCCACGGCTACGCCGGTGGTGCAAAGGCCGGCCGTGGGGGTCAGCTCCACCCGCACCAGGTCGCCGTCGGCCAGCGTGCTGCTGGCGTAGGTAGGGGCGGTGCTCACGGGCTGGCCGTTTACCAGCCATCGGTAGGTGGGGGTGGCGCCCGCGTTAGTGGGAGTGGGGGTAAAGGTGAGGGTGGTGCCTGGGCACTGAACCGGCGGCACCGGCAGGGCCACGGCCGTTACGAGCAGCGGCTGGGTGGTAATGGTCACCACGTTGGAGTAAGCCATGCCGCAGGTGCCCACCGCCACGCGCCGCCGGAAGTAGGTAGTGGTGGCCACTGGGCCCGGCGCGTAGGCCGGGCCGGTGGCGCCCGGCAAATCTCCCCACGTAGCATTGTCCGGCGATGATTCCCACTGGTAAGCAGCGGCGCCTACCCCGCCCGCAGCGGCAGCCGTGCTGGTGAGCGGGGCGGGCCCGGTACCTGCGCACACCGTCTGGCTGGCCCCAATGCTGCCCGGCGCGATAGCGGGCGCCACCGTCACGGCCACGGCCGCCGTGTTCGTGCAGCCCGCGGCACTAGTGACGGTGAGCGTGTAGGTCTGGGTGATAGCCGCGCTGGTAGTATTGGCCAAGCTCACGGTAGGGTTGGCCACGGTGCTGCTGCTTAGGCCCGTAGCCGGGCTCCAGCTATAGGCGAAGCCGGTGACAGCCGGACCGCCAAGCTGAGCCGTGCCGCCGGGGCAAATAGTTGCCGCCGTGCCCGCGTTGGCCACCGGCGGCGGGCTTACCGTCACGGTCACGGCCGCGGTATTCGTGCAGCCGGCGGCATTGGTGACGGTGAGCGTGTAGGTCTGGGTGATAGCCGCGCTGGTAGTATTGGCCAAGCTCACGGTAGGATTAGCTACGGTGCTGCTGCTTAGGCCCGTAGCTGGGCTCCAGCTATAGGCGAAGCCGGAGACAGCCGGACCGCCAAGCTGAGCCGTGCCGCCGGGGCAAATAGTTGCCGCCGCGCCCGCGTTGGCCACCGGCGGCGGGCTCACCGTCACGGCCACGGTGGCCGTATTTACGCAGCCAGCCGCACTGGTTACGGTCAGGGTATAAATCTGCGTAAGGGGCGCGCTGGTACTGTTTGTCAGGGTCACGGTAGGGTTGGCCACGGTGCTGCTGCTTAGGCCCGCCGCCGGGCTCCAGCTATAGGCGAGGCCACTGGCCGGAGCACTACCCAGCTGGGCCGTGCCGCCGGGGCAAATACTAGCCGCCGCGCCCGCGTTGGCCACCGGCAGCGGGCTCACCGTCACGGTCACGGCCGCCGTGTTCGTGCAGCCGGCGGCATTGGTGACGGTGAGCGTGTAGGTCTGGGTAATAGCCGCGCTGGTGGTATTGGCCAAGCTCACGGTAGGATTAGCTACGGTGCTGCTGCTTAGGCCCGTAGCCGGGCTCCAGCTATAGGTGAAGCCGGAGACAGCCGGGCCACCCAGCTGGGCCGTGCCGCCGGGGCAAATACTAGCCGCCACGCCCGCGTTGGCCACTGGCGGCGGGCTCACCGTCACGACCACGGCCGCGGTGTTCGTGCAGCCGGCGGCATTGGTGACAGTGAGCGTGTACGTCTGAATAATTGGTGCACCGGTACTGTTGGCCAAGCTCACAGTGGGGTTGGCCACGGTGCTGCTGCTCAGGCCCGTAGCCGGGCTCCAGCTATAGGCGAGGCCACTGGCCGGAGCACTACCCAGCTGGGCCGTGCCGCCGGGGCAAATACTAGCCGCCGCGCCCGCGTTGGCCACCGGCGGTGGGTTTACCACAATGGTCACCTGCCCCGTAGCCGGGCAGCCGTTGCTGGCCGTGCCCGTCACGGTATACGTCGTAGTCTGCGTCGGACTAAGCGCGAAGGGCCCGGCGCCGCTCAGCGGAGTGGGCCCACCCGTGAGGGTATAAGGAGCCACCCCACCGCTCACGGTGAGGGTGGTGCTGCTGCCCTGGCAAATGGTCTGGGCGCCGGCCAGGGTCAGGGTGGGGGCCGGGTTTACCGTTACGTTACTGGTCGTTTGGTCTACTAAGCAGCCGTATTGCGAAACGCCCTGCGCCGTGAGGGTGCCCGCGCCGGCCGTAGTCCAGCGCACCGTCACGGGGTTGGCCGTGGCGCTGCCCACGATGGTACCGCCCGCCACGGTCCAGCGCACGGTGGGGGCGGTGCCGCCGCTGGCGGTGTAGGTTTGGGTGGTGTTGAGGCCGCACACGTTCAGCAGGCCCGCAATGGCCTTGGGGCCGGTAACCTGCACCACGGTTATGCTCAATACGTCGCTGGTGAGCTTGCCGGCGCACCCCACGTCTTGCAGCACAAGCGCGATATCGTAGGGCGTGGTGCGGGCCTGCGCGCAGGTGGGGCTGAACACAAACGTGCCCGCGACCGTGCCACCGGTAGTGCCCGTAACCGTGTAGGCCCCCACGGGGCTGCCCGCATAAGTAGGGCTGCCCGGGTTGCCGGCAAAGGTGGCATTGTAGCCGCTGCCCCCGTCGAGCAGGGGGCTGGTGGCAGTCAGGGTCAGCGGGTGGCCGCCCGCCTGGGTGCCCGTAATCGGAATGCTGAGGGTGCCGCCGGCCTCTACGGTATAGCTGCGGGGCAGCACGGCCCCCGGCGGCAACACGGGCGGCGCCACGGCCGGGCACAGGCCCACGAGCAGCTGAATGTCGCGCCGGGTAGTGCCCAGCGCCACTTCCACGCCGTTAATGGTGCGGTACTCCGTCACATCCACCGCAATGCCGTAGTGGTTGCCCAGCGTACCGCCCCCCACGTACTTCGTAAGGCCCGTGCTAGCGTTGAGCTTGGCGTAGTAGCCGGCCCCGGTGCCCAGCGGCGTGGCAGCCGAGTAGCCCCCCGTGAGGGTGTAGGGGACGTAGGTGCCCGGCGGGGTAAAGAAACTGCTGCTGGTGAGGTTGCCGTAAGGCTGGCCAAACGAGTACACCAGCCGGTCGCCGTCGGCATCTACCGCGTTGTTGAGCACCACGGTGGTGTCGCCCGCGCAAATCAGACCCACGGCATTGCCCGTAAATACCGGCGAGCTGTTGGGAATGGACGGTGGGGTCAGGGTCGAATACAGCCCCAGCGGATAGCTGCTGCTGGCGCTGCCCCCGCCGGCCAGGTTGTTGATATTAGCATTGCGGGCGCCGCCGGGCAACGTGAGCGCGTAGAAGCCCTCCTGGGAGGCGGGCAGGCACACGATGCCCACAAACCGTTGCAGCTGGTAGGGCTGCGAAGCCCCCGTGATGGCGCAGCCCGGCGGCACGGCAATCGTGGTGCAGGAGCTGATAGAAGTTTGCGAAAGCCGGAAAGTCTGGCCAGTGCTGGTTGCGTTGCTCGACCCCAGGTTAACGGAGTTTATAGTCAGGCGGGCGCCGGTAGCCTTGTCATGCAGATAAAGGTCCAGATACGAGGTCGTCGCCGCCGAACTGCACGTCACGTACACCGAGGCCGTAAGCTCGTAGCGATAGGGCGCGGTAGCCGGGCCTTTGGCGTCTAAGTATTTGTAGCTAAGCTCACCCCCTAGCAGGTGGGTAGCCAGCGCGGGCCGCGCCCCGCCTAGTAGCAGCAGCAGATAGGGCAGCAGGCGGAAGTAGCGGAGTAGTGTTGTAATCATTCGCAGAAAGAAGCAGGGGAGGAGAACGAGTAGAAAGCCGCTAGGCTACGCGGCGACGGTAGTACCCCGCCGCCCGGGCAGCGGGTAAAAGAAGGGGTGCTCTAAAGCGCACTGTATGCGCATAGTATTAGTGCGGTAAAGCTAAGCTTTACTAGCTGAGTAATAAAGCTTCCGGCAAATAAAGCTTGCAAAAAGCAGCGCCGCCCGCCACTTTGCAATGCGATAAATCTAAGATACCTTAATCGGTTGACCGTTTAAGGGCCAAGCCGGCGCATTCGACCTGGGCAGTTGTTCTAAAAGCCCCGGTTGGTACCGCGGGCCGGGGGTGGCTGGCCCCCCGGTTTTGGTTGGCCAAAACTACCTGCCTGCCGGGGTGCGCTCATCCTGGCGCGGGCCGCGCCGTAACTAGATTTTTCTTCGTTCGCCATTTTCCTGATTTGTTATGTCTACTGCTAAGTTGCCCGAAGCATGGCTGCGCGGCCCCCTGCCCGCGGTGCCGCCGCTGCTCCAGCCCGTGGCCCACGCCCTGCTGCAAGCCCGTGAGGAAGTAATGGAAATTATGGCCGGCTTTCCGGGCGCGCAGCTGGCTGCGCGCCCGCTGGGGCTAGCCTCGGCGGGCTTTCACCTGCGCCACCTGGCTGGCGTGCTTGACCGCACCTTCACCTACGCCCGGGGCGAGGCCCTGGGCGCGGCGCAGCTGGCCTACCTGGCCGCCGAAGGCCAGCCGCCCACGCACGAGAGAGCCGTGGCCGAGCTGGTGCAGGCCTTTAGCCAGCAGGTAGATACCGCGCTGGCCCAGCTGCAAGCCACGCCCGAAGCTAGCCTGCCCGAGTGGCGCGGCGTGGGCCGGGCGCAGCTGCCGAGCACCGTTATCGGCCTGCTGGTGCACGCCGCCGAGCACACCACCCGCCACGTGGGCCAGCTGCTGGTCACGGCTAGGGTAGTGCGGCAGGCATAAGGCGGCAGCTACAGTTTATGCGGGCGCAGTCCCTAGCTTTGGCGTGACTTTTCGCGTGCCCGCCGCGCTGCGGGTGGGCGCACCTCTCTTATGGCAAATCGTAGAAAATTTCTGACTTCCTCGGCGGCAGGGCTAGCCCTGCTGGCTGCCCCCGCGGCCGGCGCCACGGCCGCCCCGCGCCCCAACGTGCGCGGCAAAGCCCTCGTCATTTCGACCTGGGACGAGGGCCTGGCGGCCAACCAGGCGGCCTGGGAAATCCTAAAGAAGGGCGGCCCCGCCCTCGACGCCGCCGAGGCCGGCGTGATGGTCACCGAGTCGTCGCAGAACTGCTGCGTGGGCCTGGGTGGCAACCCCGACCGCGACGGCATCGTGACGCTCGACGCCTGCATCATGGACCACAAGTTCAACTGCGGCAGCGTGGCGGCGCTCGAGCGCATCAAGCACCCCATCCAGGTGGCACGTCGCGTAATGGAAAAAACGCCCCACGTGATGCTCGTGGGCGAGGGTGCCCAGCAGTTTGCCGTGGCCCAGGGTTTCCCGCTGGAGCCCAGCCAGCTTAGCCCCGACGCCGAAAAGGCCTACAAGGAGTGGTTGAAAACCAGCGAGTACAAGCCCGTTATCAACATCGAAAACTCGGGCAATAAAAAGGTTGGCCCCGTGGGCGGCCCCCAAAACCACGATACCATCGCCCTGCTGGCCTTCGACGGCACCGGCAACCTCAGCGGCAGCTGCACCACCAGCGGCATGGGCTTCAAGATGCGCGGCCGGGTGGGCGACTCGCCCATCATCGGCTCGGGCCTCTACGTGGATAATGAGGTAGGTGCCGCCGCCGCCACCGGCCAGGGCGAAGACGTTATTCGCATGGCTGGCGCCCACACCGTGGTCGAGCTCATGCGCCAGGGCCTGTCGCCGATGGCCGCTTGCCGGGCCGCCGTCGAGCGCGTGGCGCGCATCAAAGGCGCGCAGGCCAAGGATATTCAGGTTTGCTTCATTGCCGTGAACAACCAGGGCCAGCACGGCGCCTTTGCCCTGCAAAAAGGATTCAGCTATGCCCTGTGCAACGCCGCCAACCAGCGCCAGCTATTTAAGAGCGAGTATTTGCTGAAGGCCTAGCGGCTATAAAAATTTCGGCTGTCATGCTGAGCTTGCGAAGCATCCTATCACGTTTGACCAGTTAGTTCTGGCGCGATAAGATGCTTCGCAAGCTCAGCATGACAGCCGAATGATTTTAGGCCGTTGGCAAAGAAGAAGGCCTAGCCCAGCTTCCAGCCCTTGCGGTACTCGCGCTTCACAAACTGATTGACTTCGTCGAGGTTAGTGATGCGCATCTGGTTGTTGTCCCAGAGCAGCTTGCGACCGCGGCCGGGGTAGTCGAAGCCCTGGCCGCTGGCCCGGGGCTTCTGCAAATCGTAGCCCCGAATGGCCAGGTTAGCCATCAGCAGCGCCTCGGTGAGCGGGCCGGCCAGCTCGAAGGGCGAGCTTACTTTCATTTTGCCGGCGCCGGCCAGGCAGGCCTCTACCCACTGGCCGTAGTGGCCGTTGGCCTGGCCGGGCACGCGGGCCAGGGTCTGGGGCACCTTCACTTCCTGGTTGCGCGAGAGGGGCAGCAGGCGCGGGTCGGCGCCGTAGGTGCTGGCCATCATCTTGCCCTTGGTACCGATAAAAAGGGTGCCGTTGCCGCCGTCGCCAAACAGCTCGTTGGGCCCCAGCTCGTCGGGGCGCTCGGGCTGAATGCCGCCGTCCATCCAGTGCACGGTCACGTCGCCCTTGGTTTTGTTGGTCTTCGGAAAGGTGAGCGTGACGTGGCTGCTCGGCGGGCAGCTGTCGGGGAAGTAGCCGCGCTTAAACTCATCGACATACACGCTGCCTACGCTGGCCTGCACGGCGCTGGCATACTGTAAGTCGAGCACCCGGAAGGGCGCCTCCAGCAGGTGGCAGCCCATGTCACCGAGGGCGCCGGTGCCGTAGTCCCACCAGCCGCGCCAGTTGAAGGGCACCAGCTTATCGACGTAGTCGCGCTGCGGCGCGGTGCCTAGCCAGAGGTCCCAGTCGAGCTCGGCCGGGGGCGTTTGCTTGGTGGTGGGCCAGGCAATGCCCTGGGGCCACACCGGGCGGTCGGTCCAGCAATAAATGGTGTGTACGTCGCCGATAACGCCCGCGTCGTACCACTCCATGAGCTGGCGCACGCCGTCGTTGCTGGCGCCCTGGTTGCCCATCTGGGTCACCACTTTGGGGTAGCGCCGGGCCGCATCGGTGAGGGTGCGGGCCTCGAAAATATCGTGGGTTAAAGGTTTTTGCACGTACACGTGCTTGCCCAGCTGCATGGCCGCCAGGGTCGTGATGGCGTGGTTGTGGTCGGGCGTCGAAACCGACACGGCGTCAAAATGCTTATGCTCTTTGTCGAACAGCTGGCGCCAGTCCTTCACGTATTTGGCCTGCGGAAAGGCCTTGCGCGAGTTGGCGGCGCGGCGGTCGTCCACGTCGCAGAGGTGGGTGATGCGGGCCTTGCCGGTTTTGGCAAACATGGCGATGTCGCTTTCGCCCTTGCCGCCCACGCCCACGCCGGCAATCAGAAGCTGGTCGCTAGGGGCCGTGTAGCCCTTGCCGCCCAGCACGAAGCGCGGCACGATAAGAATACCCGCCGTGGCGGTGGCACCCTGTTTAAGAAAGGAACGCCGGGACGGCTCTTCGGGAAGCTGGCTCATAGAGAACGCTTTGGGATGGGAAAAGGGAGCCGAAAAGGTACGCAGCAGGACCCATTTCTCGCCTACCTTCCCCAGGGCCGGCCTAGCTATGGGGAGGCGCCGCTTGTTTTTTTACGGCGTTGTAACGAATGCCCCCGTTCGTTGGTAGTGGCCAACGGGCGGCTAGGCACGTAGCTTTTCTGTGAAGCGTACCCGGCGCGGCTAGCCCAATCCTAGTGGTTGGCCACCGCTTTCCCGTGCCTCGCTTGGTGCTTTTCTACTCAGCTTTTACTATGAAAACAACGCTGCTCCTGGTCACACTGCTGCTGCTGCAAGTCAGAGTAAAGGCCTGCACCATTGTTTCCGGCACCGACCGGAGCGGGCAGACCTGGGTGATGAACAACGAGGATTTTTTTCACACCTATGCCAATTATGTAAACGTCTACCCAGCTACTGGGAAGGGTACTCTGGGGTACATCACGATGACGTATGGGTCGCCGGAAGGGGGGATGCAGGGCGGGGCCAATGAGGCCGGCGTTTTTTTCGACATTAACGCGCTGCCGCCGCAAACCTACAAGCTACGCCGCGGCAGAAAGCCCTTCCCGCACGGCTCGATGCTCGTGTACTTGCTGCAGCGCTGCACATCGGTGCCGCAGTTTCTGGCCTTGTGGGATACCTACTACCTGCCCGACATGGGCGACGTGCAGATTCACGTAGCCGACAAGCACGGCAACCTGGCCGTTATCGCGCCCGACACCATCTGGCGCGCCACGCAGCAGCTTATTTCCACAAATTTTAACGTGTGTGAACGTGGGCCCGGCAAACAAAGCTGCTGGCGCTACCCAATTGCTAAAAAGGTGCTGGCCGAAGCAGGCGTGAGCCGGCAAAGCCTGGTCCGGATTGCCGATGCCACCTCCGAGCGAGAATTCACCACTACGGTCTACACTACTATCCACAATCTTTCTACCGGCGATATCTGGTTTTACCTGGCCGAAGAATTTCAAACGCCCTGGCACACTACGTTGCCTGCTTTGCTTGAGCTGGGGCGGCGCAGTGTGCTGTTAGTTAGTGAGTTTGGGATGAACCCAAGTCAGCGTTTGGCAAGCGTACTGCAAGCCTCCGGCAGCCCAGAAGCGGCCAGCCACTTTCTACAAGCTGGGCGGTTTGGTGAGCGTCAAAAGGAATCGTTGTTGCGAATGGCCTTCCTCCATAACTTCTACATAGAGAAGGACTTTGCCAAGGCCAACGTGCTTTTTCCACTCTGGGAGCAGTGTATGCACGCCAACAAACGGCTCGATAGTGCTGAGGTACAGTTCACTAGGGCAGAAGTTTTGGCGGTGCAGGGCAACTACCAGCAAGCAAGCCAAGTGTTGCGAGCAGTCAGGAAACCGAATTGGAAAACCGATGCCCTGTTGGCGAATCTCCTGCATAAGGAGGAAGGCAATGCGGTAATTGACCTGCCGGGATATGCCAACGCCCGCGCGGTGGTCGTAGAAATCAAAGGCGAATACTGCTTCTTTCGCTTTATGCAAAAACGGCCGACCGGGTGGCACGTAAGCTTGCCATCGAATCGTAAAGAGCTGAAATACTGCTTTTACGTCGATGGCAAGCGGGTACTTGATGCCTCCCAACCGGTTTTGGAGAAGCAGGAAACGGCGAAGGGAGACTTCGCGGCGTTTAATATGCTAAAGCTGTAAGGCGGTAGCTCGGCACCTACCGGCGGGGCTTGGCGCGCTCGTACTGCACGGGCCAGGCCACGTCGGCGCCCAACGCATGGGCCGCGTGCAGCGGGAAGTAGGGGTCGCGCAGCTCCTCGCGGGCCAGCAGCACGAGGTCGGCCTGGCCATTGGCGATGATTGCTTCAGCCTCCTCGGGGGTGGTGATGAGGCCCACGGCGCCGGTGGCTAGCCCCGTTTCGCGCTTGATGCGCTCGGCAAACTCAACCTGATAGCCGGGGCCGACGGGAATTTTGGCGGTCGGCACGTTGCCGCCCGTGGAGGCGTCCACGAGGTCTACGCCGCGGTCTTTCAGAATAGCGGCCAGCTGCACCGACTCGTCGGCCGTCCAGCCGCCCTCGGTCCAGTCGGTGGCCGAGATGCGCACGAACAGCGGCAACTCATCGGGCAGCACCTGGCGCACGGCGGCCACCACTTCGAGCAGCAGCCGGCTGCGGTTTTCAAATGAGCCGCCGTAGGTATCGGTGCGCTGGTTGCTGAGCGGCGACAGAAACTGGTGCAGCAGATAGCCGTGCGCCGCGTGCAGCTCAATCACTTTAAAGCCCGCGGCCAGCGAGCGCTCGGTGGCGCTGCGAAAATCGGCAATTACTTTCTTGATGCCGGCCGCATCCAGCGCCACCGGCTGCGGGTAGTCGTCGGCAAACTTAATGGCGCTGGGCGCCACCACCTGCCAGCCGCCTTCGCTGGCGGGCACCGCGCCGTGGCCGGGGGCCAGCCAGCTGGTGTAGGTGCTGGCCTTGCGGCCGGCGTGGGCCAGCTGCACGCCCGGCACGCAGCCCTGGGCTTCGATAAACTGGTTGATGCGGCGCTGAAAATCAAGGTGCTCATCTTTCCAGATGCCCAGGTCTTGGGGCGTGATGCGGCCCTCGGGCGACACGGCGGTGGCTTCCTGAATGAGTAGGCTGGCCCCGCCCACGGCGCGGCTGCCCAGGTGCACCAGGTGCCAGTCGTTGGCAAAGCCATCGTGGGCACTGTACTGGCACATGGGCGACACCACAATGCGGTTTTTGAGGGTGAGGCCGCGCAGGGTCAGCGGCGTGAAAAGCGTAGACATAAGGAAAAAATAAGGCGGCGCCCGCTAGGGGGCAGCTCTGCCAGAAGTGGTAAGCTGCTTAAACCGGCTCGCCGGGCAGAGGTTGCCAGCGCTGGGCTTATTGCCAGCGGCGATAGCTGTTTGCCGCCTTTGGTACGTACAGACAAGCCAGCAACTTCTTTTCCACACGTATTAGCCCTATGTTTCAGGAGTCTTCTATTGCCGAAACCCTCGACCGCGTGGCGGTCGAAACCGCCGGTACCGCTTGCGACGCCTCGCGCCGCCAGTTCATCAACCACGCCGGGCGCGGCCTGCTGGCCGCCGGGCTAGCCACCGCCCTGCCGCTGGCGGCCGCCGAGGCGGCCGACCTCAACGGCTTTGGCACCACCGCGCCGCCCACTGGCCCGCTCGACATCAAGCTGCCGCCGCTGGAGGCACCCACCGACCCCAAGGCCGGCCCGTTTCCCAACCCCGATGCGCCCGACCAGCGCGTGGGCTACGCCATTGTGGGCCTCGGCCACCTCACGCTGGCCGAAATTTTGCCCGCCTTTGGGCAGGCCAAGCACTGCAAGCCGGTGGCTCTGGTGAGCGGCGACGCCGACAAAATGGCCAAAGCCGCCAAGCAGTACGGCATTAAGCCCAGCAGCTGCTATTCGTATGCCAACTACGACAAGCTCAAGGACAACCCCGAGGTAGAGGTGATTTACATCGTGCTGCCCAACTCCATGCACCACGAATTCACCATTCGCGGCGCTAAGGCGGGCAAGCATATTCTCTGCGAAAAGCCGATGGCCAACTCGGTAAAGGAGTGCGAGGAAATGATTGCCGCCTGCAACAAGGCCGGCAAAAAGCTCATGATTGCCTACCGCATTCAGTACGAGCCGCTGAACCGGGCCGCCCAAAAGCTGGTGCGCGACAAAACCTACGGCAAGACCAAGCTCATCCAGATGATGAACTGCCAGAACCAGGCCCACGACCAGCAGTGGCGCCACAAAAAAGCGTTGGCTGGCGGCGGCTCGCTGCCCGACGTGGGCCTGTACTGCCTCAACACCACGCGCTTCCTGCTAGGGGAGGAGCCCACCGAGGTGAGCGCCCAGATTTACAGCACGCCCGGCGACGACCGCTTCAAGGAAATCGAAGAGAACGTGAGCTTTACGCTGCGCTTCCCCAGCGGCGTACTGGCCCAGTGCATGACCGGCTACGGCTCGTTCAACAACAAAAGCTACGCTGTGCACGCTGAAACCGGTACCATCAAGATGGACCCGGCTTTTCCCTACAAAGGCCTCAAGCAGGAACTCGTGCACGCCCCCAACGGCAAGCAGGTAATCGAGCAGCCCAGCAACCCCAATAAGCAGCAGTTTGCCCTCGAAATGGACCACATGGCCGAGTGCGTGCGCCAGAATAAAACGCCCTACACGCCCGGCGAGGAAGGCCTGCAAGACCAGCGTATTATGGAAGCCATCTATCAGTCGGCCAAGGAAAACCGGCCCGTGAAGCTAGCCGGCAGCGGCGGCAAGCTGGACGCCTTCCGCGGCACCCCGCCCACGGAGGAAGAGGCATAGGTATCCTAGAAAGTACAAAAAAGAACGTCATACTGGGCTTGCCGAAGCATCTCGCTCGCGCCACTAGGGTCATTAACCCAATGAGGCGAGCGAGATGCTTCGGCAAGCCCAGTATGACGTTCTTTTTGGTGTAATAATCTGAGAAAGCGGCGTGCGGCCACGTTACGTTTTTACTTACTCTACCTTCTCCCACCCCATGCAAAACCAATTCTCACGCGCTATTCTCCCCTTGGCGCTGGCCACCTTTTCTCCATCGCTAGCCCTGGCTGGCCCGCCCGCTAGCCCCGTAAAAGTGACGGTGCGCCAGGCCAACGGCCGCTATGAGCTGCTGCGCGGCGGCCAGCCTTATTTCGTGAAGGGCGCGGGCGGCAGCCAGTACCCCGAGCGCATTACGGCTTACGGCGGCAACTCCATCCGCACCTGGGGAACCGGCGACGCGCCCAAGGTGCTGGCCGAGGCCAACAAGAACCACCTCACCGTGCTGCTGGGCCTCGACGTGGCCCGCGAGCGCCACGGCTTCGACTACAACGACGCGGCGGCCGTGGCCGCGCAACTGCAAAAAATTAAGGGGGAAGTACTGAAGTACAAGGACAACCCGGCCGTGCTTGCCTGGGGCATCGGTAACGAGCTGAACCTCGACTATACCAACCCTAAGGTATGGGACGCTGTGAACGACATCGCCAAGATGATTCACGAAGTAGACCCCAACCACCCAACCTCCACGGTGCTGGCCGGGGCCAATAAAAAGGAAATCGAGTATGTGAAAACGCGCTGCCCCGCGGTTGATATCTTGAGCATCAACACCTACGCGGGGCTAGCCACGCTGCCCCAGCAGGTAGCCGATGCCGGCTGGACCGGCCCCTACCTCGTAACCGAGTGGGGCCCCACCGGCCACTGGGAAGGCCCGCAAACCCCCTGGAAAGCCTCGGTGGAGGAAACCAGCAGCCAGAAAGCCGCTGTGTATAAGAGCCGCTACGAGGCCTCGGTGCTCAAGGACCGGGCGCACTGTCTGGGCTCCTACGTGTTCCTCTGGGGCCAGAAGCAGGAGCGCACGCCCACCTGGTATGGCCTCTTCACCGAAGACGGCCAGGAAACCGAGGTAATGGACGTGCTGGAGTATGAATGGAGCGGCCACTGGCCAAAAAACCGCGCCCCGCATATCGCTGGCTTCCAGCTTAATAATAAGGCTGCCACCGAGAGTGTCTACTTAAAGCCCGGGCAGACCGTGCCCGTCGCGGCCGCCGTGAGCGACCCCGACAAGGATGCGCTGACCTACCAGTGGGAGCTGCTGCCCGAAAGCACCGACCTCAAGCAGGGCGGTGACCGCGAAAGCCGCCCCAGCTCCCTAGCCGGCGCCTTGCCAACCGGCTCCGCGGGCCAGACCACGCTCACCGCGCCCACCCAGCCCGGCGCCTACCGCCTGTTTGTGTACGCTCACGATGGGCACGGTAACGTGGCCACCGGCAACATCCCGTTTCTGGTGCAATAACTGTTGAGCCGGCTAGCGGGTTAGGAAATCTATGCGCACCGTCATTCAAAAGCACCGGGCCGTGAGCGCGCCCATTGCCGACCTCGTCACGTACCGGGCAATTCCCACGCAGTCAGTCGAGTACATTGACCCGTTTCTGTTTCTGAACCACCACGGGCCGCAGGTGTACCGGGCCAATAACCGGGGCCTACCCTTCGGCCCGCACCCGCACCGGGGCTTCGAAACGGTCACGTTTATCCTCGAAGGCGACATTTTGCACAAGGACACCGGCGGCCACGAAAGTGTAATCGAGGCCGGCGGCATTCAGTGGATGACGGCCGGCTCGGGCCTCATTCACGCCGAAATATCATCGAACGAGTTCAAGAAAACGGGTGGCCCGCTCGAAATTTTGCAGCTTTGGGTCAACCTGCCGGCGAAGCATAAAATGACCGAGCCGCGCTACATCGGCTTGCAGCACAATGAGATACCCGCCGTGACCCTGGCCGCAGGCGTGCTGGCCCATGCCGTATCGGGTAGCTGGGCGGGCACCGCCGGGGCCGTGCAGCCGCTGGCCGACGTAGCCCTGGCCTGGCTCGAGGTGGCCGAAGGTGCCACCGCCACGCTGCCCATCGCGGCTGGCCGCAACATTTTTTTCTACGTGGTGCGCGGCAGCGTGCGCGTGAATGGCACCGAAGTATTTGCCCGCGAGCTGGCCGAGTTCAGCCACGATGGCGACGAGCTAGCCGTGGAAGGCCTGACCGACAGTGTGCTATTGCTAGGCCACGCCGTGCCGTTTGGCGAGCCGGTGGTAGCGGCTGGGCCGTTTGTGATGAATACCGAAGCCGAAATTGAGCAGGCCTATGCCGATTACCAGCGGGGTAAATTTGGTGCCTGGAAGGGGTAAAAGGCCGCGAAAAAACCGGGCGAAAATTTGTCAGGTTAAAATTCCTGCCTACCTTGCTGCCCAATTCGACCAGTATCATGTTCAGCAACCGCTACTTTTTTGGCTTCTATTATTTTACGCCGCCCGCGTAGAACGAGTCGCCATGTAGCTAAG
>Ga0160429_1000315_pt1 | contig 53107 bp, 43 predicted proteins | sample SolpanmetagenomR_FD_108199 | JGI IMG/M metagenome (GOLD analysis project Ga0160429, IMG submission 108199) | Solar panel surface microbial communities from Lawrence Berkeley National Laboratory, California, USA - R | ecosystem: Engineered > Built environment > Solar panel > Unclassified ... | reverse complement strand
CGTTCAAAAAGGCTGTACTCGACTTTTTCACCCGGCTCGACGAGTTTGGGCCTGAACTCGCGTCCTTATTAACCCGCAACTTTCATATTCTCGACGCGCAACTCACTTCGTGACGAGTATAAGCGTGGAAGTCCAAGCCCTGCACGGTAGCTTTTATCACGCCAGTGCGCACTACGAAATCGCCAAAGCCTTCGCCAGGCTGGCGCTCGGCGGCGTAGGTAGCCAGCAGGGGGGAAAGCTCGCGCAGGATACCGTCTTCGTCCAGCATTTCGCGATACAGCTTGTTGAGGCGCTCGCCGGCGTGGTCGGCGCCGAGGTAGAGGTTGTAGCGGCCCGGGGCGCGGCCCACCAGCCCGATTTCGCCCAGATAAGGGCGGGCGCAGCCGTTGGGGCAGCCCGTCATGCGCAGCAAGATGCCCGCCTCGGCCAGGCCGTGCGCCCGAATGACGGCATCGAGCTTATCGAGTAGCTGGGGTAGGTAGCGCTCGGCCTCCGCAAAGGCTTGTGAGCAGGTGTTGAGGGCCACGCAGGCGAGCGCGTCGCGGCGCAGGGCCGTGAGCTGGTCGGCCTGGGGCGCGGCGCCGTTAGCTTCCAGAATGGCCTGGATGCGGGCGCGGTGCTCGGGCGCGATGTTGCCCAAAATCAGGTTTTGGTTGCCGGTCAGGCGGAAGTCGCCGGTGTGGAAACCGCTGATTTCGCGCAGCGCCGCCTTGAGGCGGTAGCCCGGCCGGTCGAGCACGCGGCCACCTTCCACAAACAGTACGAGATTAGAGAGGCCGGTAGCGGCGTTGGTTGTCCAGCCAAAGGCATCGTTGGAAGTGGAGAACTGGTAGGGCCGGGCGGGCGCCAGCTCGTAGCCCAGGCGCTGGTGCAGCTCGGCCACTACCGCAGCTAACCCTTGGCGGTCAATGGTATACTTGAAGCGCGAGAGCTTACGGTTTTCGCGGTTGCCCCAGTCGCGCTGGATGGTCACGATTTTTTCGCACACGTCCACCACGTTTTCCGGGGGTACGAAGCCGATGACGTCGGCTAGCCGCGGGTAAGTTTCGGGCATCCCAAACGTCATGCCTAGCCCGCCGCCAATGGCCACGTTGAAGCCCAGCAACTCGCCATTTTCCTCAATGGCGATGAGGCCGATGTCGTTGGAAAAAATATCGGAGTCGTTGTAGGGCGGCAGGGCGAGCGCGATTTTAAATTTGCGCGGCAGGTAGGTGTGGCCATACACGGGCTCGTCGTCCACGGCTTCAGTAGTTTCCTGCAAGCTGCCGTCAAACCAGATTTCGCGGTAGGCCGTGGTGCGCGGCGTGAGGTGCGCGCTGATGGCCGTGGCTAGCCCGTACACCTGCTCGTGTACCGCCGACTCGTGCGGGTTGGTGTTGCACATCACGTTGCGGTTCATGTCGCCGCAGCCCGCAATGCTGTCCAGCTGCACCTCATTAAAGCCCTGAATGGCCGCCGGCAGGTTGCGCTTGAGTATGCCGTGGAGCTGGAAAGTCTGGCGGGTGGTGAGCTTCATCGTGCCGTTGCCGTAGGCGTCGGCGAGCGCATCCATGCGCTGCCACTGCGCCGCCGAGGCCACGCCGCCCGGCACCCGCACCCGAATCATAAACGAGAACAGCGGCTCCAATTTCTGGCGCTTGCGCTCGCTATCGAGGTCGCGGTCAGTCTGTTGGTACGAGCCGTGAAACTTGATGAGGTGCGTGTCGTCGGGGTTGAGCGCGCCAGTAAGGCGGTTGGCCAGGCTCTCGACCAGCGTACCGCGCAGGTAGCGGCTCGCGACCTTCACGTGTTCGACCTCGGAGTGGCTGGCAGAGGCGGGGACTAGGATATTGGGCATAAATAGAGGTGTAGCGTGGACTTTGCGAGTCCGCGAGTGAGTAGTTCGTTCAACGTGCGGACTCACAGCGTCCGCGCGGCAATTAGTGCAATACCGTGGCGTCGAAGGTGACGGCCACGTAGTAAAGTGCCCCAATAGTGGGGCCTGCGGCGTATTGGTAGTAGCGGTGGTCAAAAATATTGGTGCCGCCGAGCTTGACGGTAGATTTCAGATTGGGTACCCGCAGGTTTACCTGGGCGTCGAAGTTGGCGTAGGCGGGTACCTGGCCGTTGGCGAGCGGGCTTTCCCAGTAGAACGACGTTTGCCAGTGGTAGACGACGTTGAAGCCGAGGTTGCGCACGATTTCGCGGTTGCCAAACGACGCGCTGCCGGCCCACTTGGGAGTATTAAAACCCGTCACGAATACATCCTGTTCGCTGTTTTTGGAAAGCGCGTTGAAATTGATGTTGCCGGCCACCGTGTATTTCTGGAAGAAATTGTAGGTCAGGCCCAGCGTCGAGCCGTAGCTGTTGTAGTTCTGGCGCGAGTTGGTGTACACGCGGTAGCGGTCCTGGCGTGCGTCGCGGTTGGCGCGCAGGGCGGCGAGCGCAGCGGCATCGGTGCCCACGGCTACCTGGTTGCCAGCAGCATCTTTGGGCACGCTCACTTCCACTTGGCCCAGGAAGCCCGAGTACACGTTGTAATACGCGTCGGCATCGACCGATAACTTATTGTCGAACAATACGCTGCGGTAGCCCACCTCGAAGGCGTTGATTTGCTCGGGCTGCTCGGTGGCGAGGTTGGCCACTTGCAGCAGCCGGCTATTCTGGGGCAGCACGGCGGCCTGGCTGGCGGTGGTACCGTTGTTGGCGGCCACGTAGGCATTCACCGCCGCGTTGAACTGGTCGATACTGGCGCGGGTATACGAGTTTTGCAGGTAGTTCAGGCCTTCGTTTACGCGGGCCAGCCCGCCCACGCGGCGCACGTTGCCGTTATTCACGAAAGACAGCGCCTCGAACAAGGACGGAAAGCGCCAGCCATTCTGGTACGAGGCGCGGAAGTTGTGCTTCTCGGCCAGCGTGTACACCGCCGCCAGGCGGGGGTTGACCTTGGCCGTAAACTCGGGGTTGTAATCGACGCGCAGCGAGGCCGTGAGCTTCAGCTTGTCGGCGAGCAGCAGCTTGGTAGCCTGCCCAAACGCTCCGAATTTCTTGTAATACACGTAGTTGCCGCCCGGCTGATTGCGCTCGGCCAGCGGCCGGCTGAAGTCCACGAAGTTGTTGCCGTCGGGGATAATTTGGTACACGCGGGCGTCGGCGCCCACCAGCAAGTCAAAAATCCGGAGGCGCGAGCCCAGGTTCCAGACGCCCTCGGTGTGGTAGGTGCGGCTGTGCTGCGTGAGCGCCGCGCCGCCAGGAATGGGCGCGTCCTTCACGTTCACGCCACTGTCCCAGTTATTGATGCCGATAATCCGGGCTTTTAAGTCATTGAAGGCCGGCGTGCCCGGCTCGGCGCGGCCGGCGTCGGCGGCGGCGCGGGCCGCTACCATCGCCGGCCCCAGGGCGGTGCCGCTGGCTAGCTGGCTTTGCAGGGCGCTGCTAAACTTGCTGCCCCACACGGCGTTGGAGCCGTTTTGCAGGTCGAGGTTGAGGGCTAGCGGATTGAGGTTGTACGAGTTGCCCGTGTTTTCGAGCAGCGTGTAGGCTCGCACGGCAAAGTTGGCGCCCTTCAGCTCCAGTTTGTGGTTTTGCACCGTCACGCCGTCGAGCTGAATCTTGTTGCCGCGCTGAAACACGCCGTCCATCAACCCAAAGCGGTAGCCGTAGCTCAGCTCCAGCTGGTCCGTAAGCTTGTAGTGCAGGCTCGCGTCGGCCTTGATGTTGCGCACGATGGGGTTCACCAAATCCTTCTCGTAGTAGCCGGTGCGCGTCACGGTAAAGGTTTGGTTTTTACCCTGGTACGGAATGGTGATGGATAGCGCCGAGTTGGTATCGTCGCCGTAGCGGTTCCACAGGTCAGCGGCCGGGTTGAAGGCGCCCGACAGCTCCGGGAAGGCCGGGTTGGCCGTGGCTAGCGGCTGCGGGTTCTGGTCGGTTTGGGTGTTCGCGAGCCAGTCGGTGCCGCGCAGATAGTCGAGGTTCACCTTGTAGGCCCAGCGGCCAGTGGCGCCCAGCGTTTGCGCCCAGCGGATGGCGGTTTCGGTGAGCACGCTCGGGTTGCGGTCGATGCCATCGACGTGGTTGACCCCGATTTTCTGGTACACGCTCAGGCCCTGGTAGGTGAAAGGGCTCTTGGTGGTAAGGTTGGCTAGCCCGTTGATGGCGTTCATGCCGTAGAGCGCCGAGGCCGCGCCGGGCGTAATTTCGACGCTGGCAATATCGAGCTCCGTGGGCCCAATGGCGTTGCCGAGCGGCACGCCCAGCGTGGCGGCCTGCATATCGACGCCGTCCACGAGCTGCATAAAGCGGAAGTTGTTAGGCACGTTAAAACCCCTGGTATTGGGCACTTTAAAGGTGAGGCTGCTGGTGAGCATCTGCACGCCCTTCACGTTTTCGAGCGCGTCGTAGAAGCTCGGCGCCGGCGACTCCTTAATGGCGCGAATATCCAACTTCTCGATGGCGACCGGCGACTTGAGCCGGCTTTCCTCGACCCGCGAGGCGGAGATAACGACTTCGCTCGTCAGCACATCGCGCGATTCCAGCGTGACCGCAATGTGCTGGCTGCCACTCGCGATCTCGATTTCGCGCGTGTCGTGGCCGATGGCGTTGAAAACCAGGATAAACGGGTAGCGCAGCTTGGCCTTAAAAGCAAATTTGCCGTCGGCGTCGCTCTGGGTGCCCACGCTGGCGCCCTGCACGCTGATGCTGACGCCGGGCAGCGCCTCCTGGGTGCCTTTTTCGCGCACTACGCCACTGATGGCAATCAATTCAGTTTGGGCAAAGGCGGCTGATATACTGGCGAGCAGCAGAATCAGGAACAGAATAAACGAGGGGTAATACGACTTCATCTTGAAAATAACTTGCACGTTGTGAGTTGAATAAGCTAGCCAGCGCCGTGCTGGCCAAGTAGCTCAGCCTGGACCGCCGAGCTAGCAGAAGCTTCAACAACAGCACCCAGCGAGGCTGGCAGTGGCAAGGATTTTCGAGAAGAAGAAAGGGTTCATGAGGGTATTAATTGATAAAATTAAATAATTTTATAGATCAGCTTTGTAGTCGCTGTACGTGTACCGTGGACTCTGCGAGTCCGCGCGTGGGAGCAAACGGGCGTTCATCCGCCCGGACTCGCAGAGTCCACGGTACAACTAGCACGTACACGGACACTAAAACAGCTCTAAATATTCTAATACACGTCCTCCAGGTAGCGGCGCTGCTTCTTGAGGTTGCGCACGTAGCCAGCGGCGTCTTCGGCCGAGAGGCCCGCCTCTTTTTGCACCACTTGCGTGAGGGCCGTTTGCACGGCTTGGCCGAGGCGGTCTTTATCGCCGCAGACGTAGAGCTGGGCGCCGTTTTCGAGCCAGCCAAATACGTCGCGGCTGTTTTCGAGCAGGCGGTCCTGCACGTACACCTTCGCGGCCTGGTCGCGCGAAAAGGCGACGTCGAGCCTGGCTAGCCCGCCGCGCTTGAGGTGCTGCTGCCACTCGGCCTGGTACAGGAAGTCGGTGGTAAAGTGCGGATTACCAAATAGTAGCCAGTTGCGGCCGGCCGCCCCCAGCTCCACCCGCTCCTCCACAAAGGCACGGAAGGGCGCGATGCCCGTGCCCGCGCCCACCATAATGATGTCGGTAGCGCTGGCGGCGGGCAGTTTGAAATACTCGTTGTGCTCCACAAACACCTGCACCTCGTCGCCCACCGCCACGCGGTCGGCCAAAAAGGACGAGCACACGCCGTGCTTGCGCCGCCCGAAAGCCTCGTAGCGCACGGCGCCCACCGTGAGGTGCACCTCGTCGGGGTGGGCCAGCAGGCTGCTGGCAATGGAATACGCCCGGCTGGGCAGTGGCCGCAAAGTATCGGCCAACAGCTGGGCCGTGAGCTGGTCGCTGGGAAAGTCGGTGAGCAAGTCGGCCACGTCGCGGCCGTAGAGGTAGGGCTGGAGGCGGGCCGTATCGGCCAGCAGGCTGTGCAGCTCGGCGTGGGGCGCTAGGGCGGCGTAGCGCTCCAGCACGTCGCGCGTGAGCACCGTGAGCTCGCGGCGGCCAGCCAGGGCGGCAGCCAGCGGCAGGCTTTCCTCGCCCACCTGCACCGGGGCCGTATCGCTGAGGCGGGCAGCGCGCAGCACCTCCTCTACCAGCGGGTGCTGGTTGACGGGCACCACGGCCAGCGCATCGCCGGGCGCGTAGTGCAGGCCCGCGCCGGCCAGGTCCAGCTCGATATGGTACGTTTCCTTATCCGAGCCGCGGCCGTTCAGCTGAATACTTTCCAGGATGCGGGCGGGCCAGGGGTTTTCGTGGGTATACTCGGCAGCTTGCGCCGCTACGAAAGCGCCGGGGCTAGCCAGCGCCGGGCCACCCGCGGCGGTCGGCGCCTCGGCCGCCGTTAGCTTGGCCAGCACCGATTCTATCCACTGTGCGGCGGGGGCTTTGTACGCCACATCGGCATCGACGCGGTCGAGCAGGCGAGTGCCGCCCAGCTCCGCTAGCTTTTGGTCGAAGTCCTTGCCAGTCTGGCAGTAGTGCAGGTAGCTTGTGTCGCCTAGCGCCAGTACGGCGTAGTGCAGGTTGGGCAGCTTGGGGGCCCGCGGGCCGTTGAGGAACTGGTGCAGCTCTTCGGCGCTCATGGGCGGGTCGCCTTCGCCGTGGGTGCTCACGATCACGAGCAGGTTTTGCTCCTGGGCCAGCTGCCGGGGCTGGTAGTCGTTCATGTCGCGCACTGCGGGCTTGAGGCCGCGGCTGGTAGCGGCGGCGGCAGCCTGCTCGGCTATTTTCTTACCGTTGCCAGTGTGCGAGCCGTAGAGAATAGTCAGCTTTTCGGGCGCGGAGCTGGGGGCGGGCGGGGCCGCGCTAGCCACTGTCGGCGCGGTGCCGCTAGCCACTCCGGCGCTGGTGGCCTGGCCGTAAAAGTAGCCGCTCAGCCACACGAGCTGCTGCGCCGTAAGGCCAGCGGTAAGCTGCTGCAAGGTGGCCTCGTCGAGCGTAGGCGGAAGGATAGGAAGCGTTGGCATTAGATGGAAAAGACAGGTTCGGCAGCTACTTCCTGCGTGAAATATTCGGGGTCGGTGGCGGCAATGAGGCCCGCGGCCAGTGTGGCGCCGGTTTGCTCATCAACCAGGATGAAGGCGCCCGTCACGCGGTTTTGGCGGTATTCGTCGGCTACCAGCGGCCCGGCGGTTTTGAGGCGCACCCGCACGATGTCGTTGAGCTTGGCTTCGTCGGTGCCCTGGTTTTCGAAGGTTTCGATGTTGGTCTTGTGCAGAATAGTGGTCACCGAGGCCTTCACCACGGCCGCGTGGTGCTGCACCAGTAGCTTGCGGCCGGCGCGCAAAGGCCGCTCATCCATCCAGCACAGCGTCGCTTCCAGCTCGCGCACCACGGCGGGGTGGGCGTGCAGGGGCACGATGGCGTTGCCGCGGCTCACATCGATATCGTCGCGCAGGCGCAGTACCACGGCTTGCGGCGCCTCGGCGGCCGCTACCTCCTGTTGGTTTATTTCGATAGCTTCGAGCACCGTTTCCAGGCCCGAGGGCCACACGCGCACCTTGTCGCCGGCCCGGTACATACCACTCTGAATACGACCCGCGTAGCCCCGGTAGTCGGGCAGCTCCTCGGTCTGCGGGCGGATGACGTACTGCACCTGAAAGCGAGGCTCGTGCGGATTGGCATCGGCGGCCACGGGCACGCTTTCCAGGTGCTCAAGCAGGCTGGGGCCAGCGTACCAGGCGATGTGCGGCGAGCGCTGCACCACGTTGTCGCCGTTGAGCGCACTCATCGGAATGGCTACCACGTGGGCCAGCTTCAGCTGCTGCGCAATCTCTTGGTAATCGGCCAGTATTTGCTGAAAAACCGCCTCGTCGTAGCCCACCAGATCTAGCTTGTTTACGGCTAGCACAAAGTGCTGAATGCCAAGCAGCGAAGCCAGCAGCGTGTGCCGGCGCGTTTGCTCGATCACGCCCTGGCGCGCATCGACCAGCACGATGGCGAGGTCGGCATTGCTGGCGCCGGTCACCATGTTGCGGGTGTACTGCACGTGGCCCGGCGCGTCGGTGATGATAAACTTGCGGCGCGGCGTAGTGAAGTACTTGTGCGCCACGTCGATCGTGATACCCTGCTCGCGCTCGGCCTTCAGGCCATCAGTCAGCAAGGCCAGGTCCACGGTATCGCCGTTGGTGGCGGTGCGCTTTTTTTCGAGCGTCGCCAGCACGTCGAGCGATACCGAGTCGCTGTCGTACAGCAAGCGCCCGATGAGCGTACTCTTGCCGTCGTCAACGCTGCCGCAGGTAATAAATCGGAGAATATCCATTTTTATAATGATTAATTTTTATAATGGTTAATGATTAGTTGCTGGGTGGTTGCTGGCTGAGTAGTCAATATTTTTTACTAATACATTGACCATTAACCACTAATAAATTAACCATTAAAAATATCCGTTCCGCTTGCGGTCTTCCATGCCGGTTTCCGAGAGGTTGTCGTCGAGGCGGGTAGCGCCGCGCTCGCTCACCTTGGCGAGCAATAAATCCTGGATGATGTCGTCGATCGACGAGGCGTCGCTTTCCACGGCCGCCGTGCAGGTCGAGTCACCTACCGTGCGAAAGCGCACGCGGCGGCTCACTATTTCATCGGTTTCGTCGAGGTTGAGGTGCTCGCTCAGGCCCAGCAGCTGGCCGCTGGGCAGCACTACGCACTGCCGTTCGTGCGAGAAGTAGAGTTCGGGCAGCTGGATGTTCTCGCGCTGGATGTAGTTCCACACGTCGAGCTCGGTCCAGTTCGAGATGGGGAAAACGCGCACGTTTTCGCCCTTCTGAATGCGGCCGTTGTAGATGTTCCACAGCTCGGGGCGCTGGCGCTTGGGGTCCCACTGCCCAAACTCGTCGCGCACCGAAAAGATGCGCTCCTTGGCGCGGGCCTTCTCCTCGTCGCGCCGGGCACCGCCGATGCAGGCATCAAACTCGAACTCTTCAATAACGTCGAGCAACGTATAGGTTTGCAGCGGGTTGCGGCTAGGATATTTGCCGCCCGGCTCGCGCAGGCCGCGCTCCCGAATGGTGTCCTCCACCTTGCGCACAAGCAGCTTCTCGCCGAGCCGAGCCGCTAGCTGGTCACGGTACGCAATGATTTCCTCAAAATTGTGGCCCGTGTCGATGTGCACGAGCGGAAAGGGAAATTTGCCCGGCCGGAACGCCTTTTCGGCGAGCCGCGTGAGGGCAATCGAGTCTTTTCCCCCCGAAAAGAGCAGCGCGGGGCGCTCAAACTGGCCAGCTACTTCCCGCAGAATATGAATAGCTTCGGCTTCGAGCCGGTCGAGGTAATCTAAGTGGGAGGTTGGCATTAGCGTACTAAATAAAGACCCGCTCGCGGGCAGCTTTTGAATAGGAGTAGGGTAGCAAAGCAGCTTAGGCGGGTAGTTGTTCGACCACGGGGTCGAAGCCCTGATGCTCGGTGGTGCCGTGCAGGCCGCATTCTTTGGCCGCGGCTTCCTCCCACCACCAGCGCCCGGCCCGGAAGTCCTCACCCGGCGCAATGGCCCGCGTGCACGGCGCGCAGCCGATGCTCACAAAGCCCTTCTGATGTAATGGGTTCACCGGCACCCCGTTAGCCTGGGAGAAGGCGACGCATTGCTCCCAGGTCCAGTCGAAAAGAGGATGCACTTTTACGAGGTGGTGGCCGCCGTCCCACTCGGCGCGCTCCATATGCTGGCGGTTGGCCGACTGCTCGGCGCGGATGCCCGTCACCCACACCTGCTGCCCGGCCAGCGCGCGCGCCAGCGGCTCTACTTTGCGAATGTGGCAGCACTCCTTGCGGTTGTCGATGCTCTCGTAAAAGCTGTTGGGGCCTTTGCGCAGCATCAGGGATTCTACGCTGGCCGTTAGCGGGCCGTAGACCTCGATGGGCTGGCCGTAGCGCAGCAGCGTCTTATTCCAGGTCGAGTACGTTTCCTGAAAATTGCGCCCCGTGTCGAGCGTAAACACCCGGATGGGCAGCTTGTGCTCGAAGATAAAGTGGCTGATTATCTGGTCTTCCAGCCCAAAAGAGGTCGAAAACGATAGCTGCCCCGCAAAGCGGTCGGCGAGCATGGTCAGGGTTTCGAGGACGGAGTGCTCGGGCAAATAGCGGCGCAAGTCGTCGACCAGTTCCGAAGGAGATAATTCCATGATAAAGAAGGGAGTGATAGGTTGGGCGGCCCGCTGAACAGCTGCCGATGAGGCCCAACCGCGAGCCTTACCCGGCCAAGCACTGCCAAAGCAGATAGGCGCCGCCGCTAGACTAGCAAAACCGCGAAGAATAAAGGGGACTTTAGCAACCGGCCAAGCCTCCCGTCATACAGACGGTCGGGCACGACAGACAACAACACGCCTGCGGCAAAGCAGCAGCGGAAGTGGTAAGCGAGCGGAGGTTGGAAAAGCGGGGCACGTTAACTTGTTTTTATATAGCTAAGAAGAGATTTTCTTAGCCTTCGGTTGGCACCGTTCCAGCCCGTGGCTGGGGGTTGCCGGCGTTTCGTCGAGCCTGTCTCTCCACGCCTCTGTATAAAAACAATCCTTCAAAGAAGAGGAATTGATTGGGCAAAGGTAAGGGCAAGTATAGCGGACTTCCAAGCAGGGCTGCCGCAGTGAGTCCTGGCCGCGCTGCTTCCGCAGCTGCCTCCAAGAGGCGCTTTGCCAGCCGCCCAATGGCCGCTTATTTGATCAAGCCCTGCAAAACTGCCAGCTTGATGAGCGCCGCAGTGTTTTTAGTTTGCGTTTTTCCCAGCATATTCTGGCGGTGGGTTTCGATCGTGCGCTTGCTGGTAAAAAGCTTTTCGGCTATTTCGCTGGTCGTGAGGCCTTCGGAGAGCAGGTGTAGCACCTCTAGCTCGCGGCGCGTGAGCTGGCTAGTCTTTTTGGCGGCAGGCTCGGCAGGTATTTCCCCGTTCAATACCTTGTTTAACATGACGATGCCGAGCTCATTGCACAAGAATTGCTTGCCGGCAGCCACCGTTTGAATAGCCATGACGATTTCGTTGCGTTCGGCATTTTTAAGGATGTAACCCAGCGCCCCAGCCTCAAACATCTGGCCGATATAGCGCTCGTGCATCAGCATGGATAGCACCAAGATGCGCACCGCCGGAAACTCCTGGCGCAGGCGTAGCGTGGTAGCTAGCCCATCGAGCACTGGCATGTTGATGTCGAGCATGACTAAGTCGGTCGGCGTCGTCGGGAGGCTATCGAGCAGCTCCTGGCCATTGCTGGCCTCACCCACCGTAGTGATGCCCGGCTCGGCGGCTAGCAAAGACCGAATGCCATTGCGCACCATAAGGTGATCGTCAACTAAAAAAAGGCGTGTCATGGCTAACAGAGCAAAGGCTGCGGGGCTGAAATAGTGCAACCGGGGGCAAAGCAGCAAAACGTAAATGGGTTCATAGCCAAGAGAGGGAAAGGACAGCGGAAAATGGGTAGTCAGCACGGGTGAGCGAGCAGCCTCAAGTAAATGTATCCTGCAAAGGCGTTGGCAAACATCTTTTTCGCCTGTGCATCGAAGAGCAGCATCGCTGCTAGCAGGCTGTGGAAGGTGGCGCAGTAGGTGGGCAAGCGCGACAAGCGTAGCAAATTAACGTAATCGCTTCATTTATAGCAAGCGAGCGGTTTGTAAAAGGCAGCTGCCAGTGCCGGGAAAACGCGCAGGCCACCGAGATAAACAACTTTCTAATGTAGCGAATAGCGAAGAAAATTCAAAATATCCTTTACTCGCAAAATGCCTGCTGGCAAATAGGTTGCGCAGGGCGCTGCCCAGTGGCTGGGCGGCTGGTATGCCGGAGTGCTGCGCAGTAGCTTGAGCGAGTTGGTTGATTGCGTTGGGTGACCCAGCCGCTATTTACGCCTATTTTTGCCCACCATGACCGACGCCGAATTTGATTTGCTCGACGAGCTGTATTTCGTCACTCCTTTCCGGGTTTTAGTGGAAAAAACTGGCCTGCCAGCGCCCGAGGTGCTAGCCCTGCTGGGCGGCCTGCTCGAGCAAGGGCTGGTGCGCTACTACTGGCCCGACCCCGATACCGAGCTAGCCTACGAGCCGACTTCCTTTGGAGCGTTGGGTGGCGATGCCAGCTACCTGGCTTCTAAGGAAGGGCTGCTGCAACACAATACCCGCTAGCTGTGGCTGCCGCGCCTCCCGTACCCGATGCCCTGCCTGCCAGCCCCGATACGGCCGTGGTGGTGCCGCTTGCGCCGGCCCGCTCGCCGGGCTACTACGTGCGCCAGCGCCTGCTGCAAAACCGGCCGGCCGTGGCCGGGCTGATGTTTATTGGGCTGTGTGCGCTAGTGGCGCTGCTCGGCTACTGGGTACTGCCCGACAATTCGCCCAACGCCAATAATGGCCAGGTGCAGCTCCAAAAGCAGCCCCCTGGCTTTCGGGCCACGCTGCGGCAGGTGCCCGACGCGGCCGCCCCGCCGCCCGGCAGCGTGTGGCAGGTGTGGCTGCACGGCCGCCCCCCGCAGTACCGCGACGAAGTGGTAGCTAGCCCTGGCGATGCGCCAGCCGCGCACACCATCACCCGCACGTACTGGCTGGGCACCGATAAGGCCGGACGCGACGAGCTCAGCCGCTTGCTGCTGGGTACGCGTATTTCGTTGGGTATCGGGCTGGTAGCGGTACTTATTTCTTTGGCGTTGGGCGTGGCGGTGGGGGCCGTAGCCGGCTATTTTGCGGGCTGGGTCGATAGCCTGCTCCTGGGCCTGATGACGGTAGTGTGGAGCATTCCGGGCATTATGCTCGTCATTGGCATTTCGCTGGCCCTGGACAGTAAGGGCGTGTGGGTCAGCTTTGTAGCCGTGGGCCTGACTATGTGGGTCGATGTGGCGCGGGTGGTGCGTGGGCAAGTGCTGGGGCTGCGTTCGGCCACGTTTATCGAGGCAGGGCGGGTGCTGGGGCTGCCCACCCGCCGGCTTATTTTCGTGCACTTGCTGCCCAACTTGCGCGGGCCGCTCATCGTGCTGGCTACCAGTAATTTTGCCGCTGCTATCTTGCTCGAAGCGGGGCTGAGCTTTCTGGGCCTGGGTGTGCAGCCGCCGGCCCCCAGCTGGGGCCTCATGGTGAAAGAAGGCTACGACCTGCTCGGCACCCAGGCCGGCCTCTGGCTGACGCTGTTGCCCGGGCTAGCCATCAGCCTGTTGGTGCTAAGCTTTAATCTGCTGGGCAACGGCTTGCGTGATGCCTTCGACCCCAAAACGCCCCTTACCTAGGCTCACCCCGCCGGGGAAGCGTATTTTTGCGGTTACTTGCGCCCGCCAAGCCTATTTGTGAATTTGTTTTTCTCGGCTAGCTAGCTTTTTTTCGCTTTATGTCCCAAACCGATGCGATAATTGGCCTCGAAAAACGCCTTTTTCTGAAGGAGCGTGAGCTGGGAGCCTTGCTGGAAATTACGCAGGCCATTACCCAGGATGCGGGCGAGGACGATTTATATAAAATCTACCAGTTCACCCTCATCGGGCAGCTGGGCGTGCGCCGGCTGGCGCTGTACGTGCTGGAAGAAGGCATTTTTTGGCTAAAAGTAAATTTTGGTACCGCTTTGCCCGCCAACTCCCGGCTAGCCCTGGCCGATGTCGCCCACTGGTGCCCTGGTGCGTCGTGCCCGGTGCAGCCGCTGGGCCTAGGTGAGGCCTGGCAGGCCTTTGAGCTGCTAGTGCCGGTGCGCCAGCGCGGCGTAGTGCAGGCTCTGGTATTTGTGGGCACTACCCAAAGCGACTATGCGAGCAGCGAGGCCTTGGCATTTCTGGAAACGCTAAGCAACATCTTGCTCGGGGCCGTGGCCAACCGCCGGCTAGCCCGCCAGCGCGAAGCTTCCCTAATGGCCGAAGCCGCCGTACGCCGCGAAATCGAGATTGCGCAGCAGGTGCAGCAGCTGCTTTTTCCGCAGCAGATGCCTAACAATGACCACGTTGTATTGCATGCTACCTACCAGCCACACACCGAGATCGGGGGCGACTACTACGACGTAGTCGAGATTGATGCCGACCGCCTGCTGCTGTGCGTGGCCGATGTGAGCGGCAAGGGTATGCCGGCCTCGCTGCTGATGTCGAACTTCCAGGCGGGCTTGCGCACGCTGCTGCGTACCGATGCCGACCTGGCGACTATTGTGCAGGAGCTCAATAACTTGATCTTTCGTAACTCCGGTGGCGAGAAATTCATCACTGCGTTTCTGGGCCTCTACAACCGCTCGGCCGAGGTGCTCGAATACGTAAATGCCGGCCACAACGACCCGCTGCTGCTGCCCGATACCGGCCCGCCCCAGCTGCTGCACGACGGCACCGTGATGCTCGGCATCATGGACGAGCTGCCGATGCTCAAAGTAGGCTTGGCGCGCATGCCACCGCGCTCGCTCTTATTTACCTATACCGACGGCCTCACCGAAGTGTTCAACGCTCAGCACGAGGAGTTTGGCGAAGCCGGCGTGCTCGAAGCCCTCAGCCACAACCGCTACCTACCCCTACCCAAGCTGCACCAGGAACTGCTGCGCCTCATCCACGCTTTCAACGTCAACGACGGCCATTTCTCCGACGACGTGACGCTGCTGAGCATGCGGGTGAAGTAGTTATCAATCATCAATAAGTACCTGTCGCTAATTACTTTATGGTAAAAATGGCGTGTCAGGCTGCGCTTGTCGAAGCGTCTCTACCGCGTAACTAACGCTAAACGATAAGATTACTTGTGCGGTAGAGAAGCTTCGACAAGCGCAGCCTGACGCTCTTTAAAGATAAGCTATTTACCAACGGGTACTTAGCCATTGGTAACTGATGATTGATCAATCCTCCAGCCAGGTGCCGCAGCGGATAAGCATTGCCAGGCCCACGAAGAAAATGGAGCCGATTTTATCCACTTCCAGCAGCTCATTCAGGAAAAGGTGGAAGACGATAATAACCAGCGACAGCACGACGGCCAGCACGATGCGGCGCACCTCGGGCCGGGCCGCGCTGGCGTGGTAGAGGCGCTCGGCGGTGAGCACCGCTACTGCCAGCAGGGAAAAAAACAGCAAAAAGCCCGGCACACCCTGCTCAGCTAGCTGCAATAAAAAGTAGTTGTGAGCAGTGGAGCGCTCCGGATTGGCGCTCACGTAGGTGTGAAAGCCCGACACCGTGTAGCGCTTGTACTCGGGGTAGAAAGTGGCTGGGCCAGTACCCGTTACGGGGTTGGCGGCTACCATGCGGGCGGCGGCTACCCAGCGGTACACCCGCTCCATGCCCGACACGTCTTGCAGCTTATACGTCGATTCGAGGTGCGCCCTAAAGTTGCCGCCGTGCCATATCATCTTTTTATAATCAGGCTCGTAACGCATAAAATTAGCGTTACTGACGAGGTAGGCACTCACCCCAGCCAGGCCCAGCGTCAGCGCCAGCAGTAGCACCTTGGTCAGCCGCAGCCGCAACGCTCCGTAGAAAATGCCCGCCACTGGCAGCGACAACCACGAGGCGCGGGTGTAGGACGTCAGCAAACCTATAAATAATAGGCCAGCTGCCACCTGCCATAGCCGGCGGCGCCCCCGCGTAGGCGCCTGGGCGGCTAGCCCACCCGCCAGCGGTAGCAGGAGTGCCAGGGCCGTCGCGTAAATGACGTGGTTGAGGTAAAATGGCTGAATGGCCCACCCCACGGAGCTGAAGCTAAAGCCCTGGCTAGCATGGCGCGGCAATATCCAGGCGAGTGCCACTACGGTGGCCCCTACGTAGCACGCTGCTACCCGCCAAAAGTCGGCTGGCCGCCGTAGCAGCACTAGGCTGCCCAGCAAGAGTGGCACTAGGTACCAGCACTTGGCCAGCACGTATTTGAAGGACTTTAACGTGTTGGTAGAGAAATAAATATCCAAGGCAGCCCAGGCGAGCATCAGGCCGGGCAGCACCAACAGGGGGTGGTGCCACTCGCGGCGCGGCAGCTGGCCCAGGCTGCCCGGCCCCAACAGCAGCGCCAGGGGCACGCACGCCAGCAGGCTCAGCAATAGCGGCTCGGAAGGCACGTCCATGCTCAGGCCACCCGGCAGACTGATTTCGTGCGAGAAAGGCAGCGTCAGAAATAAGCTGTAGTAGAGCCATTGCCAGCGTGTGGCCACTAATACCGCTCCCACTAGCGCCAGCGCTGGCACTACCAGTGCCGGCTGCTGGCGTAGCCCCGCCAGCGTACCGCCTCCCAGTAGTAACCCCAAAAAAGCCACAAATACCCACTGGCTAGCATCAGTGGGCCGCAGGCGCAGGAGTAATTGGCGCATGGAAGTCAGAAAAAAGCCGTAACAATTAACAATTGCTGATAAATACCCGTCGCTAATTACTTTATGGTAAAAATGGCGTGTCAGGCTGAGTTTGTCGAAGCGTCTCTACCGCGTAACTAACGCTAAACGATAAGATTACTTGCGCGGCAGCGAGGCTTCGACAAGCGCAGCATGACGTTCTTTAAAGATAAGCTCTTTACCAACGGGTGCTTAACTGTTAATTGCTAATTGAAGTAGCCGTGCGGCGGTATAGCTCTAGCAGCAAAATCAGGAACACCGAGAGGGCTACCGTAGCGAGCACCGAACCCAGCACGATGGCCGAGCGGAGCGGCTTGCTCTTGCGGGTAGCCGGGTAGGCTTTCTGCACCAGGTACAAAGACGATACGCGGCTGTGGAGCGACGTTTCGGCCTGCTCATAAGCACCTTGCGACGCCACGTAGCGGGTTTGCAAGTCGAGGAGGCGACCAGCCAGTAGGTTCACCGAGTCGGTGCCGCGCGTCCAGCCTTCGAGGTTGATAACGTTGCCACCATCGGCGTGGGTAAGGCCGCGCATCGCCCGGCGCAGGCCCGCCACGCTGCCGGGGCCACCGCCTTCGGCGATTTGCAGCTCCTTCTCCGTTTCAATCACGGCTTTGCTCAGGTAGCGCCCCTGATGCGCGAGGTCAAAGACGCCGTAGCGGCGGCGGGTAGCCTCCAGGCGCTGCCGGGTGGCGGCGTAGCTGCGGCCCAACGCGCCCGAGCGCTGCCGGTACAGCTCCAGCACATTGCGCCGGTTGATGAGCGTAAGTTGCTGGTTGATAGAGTCGATGGCGGCGACCATAGCATTGGCCACGTCGGCCGCCAGCTTTTTGTCACGGTCCTGGAAGGTCAGCTCAATAGCATCGCGCTCGTTGTGCACAATGTTGAGGCTGCTGTTAAACTCGCCCAGTACGTAGTTTTCTACGGCATCGCTCCCCGGCTGGCCGGCGTGATAATGGTCGTAAAGATTAAATTTTTTAATCATCTGCTCGGCTAGCGGCAATGACTGCCCGATGGTCAGCACGCGGTCGAGGTCTTCGCTCTGTACCCCCAGTCCCTGCTTTGAGCCCTCTACGAGGTGGTCGGGGTCAGTGCTCTGGGGCGAGGTAGGCAGGAAAATCGCGGTGGAGCTATAAATGTTTGGCATTAAAAGCGTTATCACGATGCTTGCCACGGCCGCTAGTCCAGCCGCGAGGCCCAGCAGGTATTTCCAGCGATGAAAAACGGCCAGCAGGCCGGTGGCAGAGAAGGGCGGTACTGAATCTGGCAACATAAAGTGGGGAAAAGAACTGCCAAAATAGGCCCGCAAAAAGCCCATTAGCAAGCCAGCAAAGATAACCTGCTCCGCCCAGGCCACGGATTATCTTTGCGCCTTCACCGGCCCGGGCCAATTTTCGCTTTTCGCATCAAACGCTTTCTCGGTAATATCAGCCTGGCCATCGTGCTCAACCTGCTGGTGAAGCCCGGCTGGGTGGTAGTCGAAAACCTGGTGCAAGATCGACTTGGGCACGCCACCTTCGGCCTAGTGGCCGCCTGCTCGGCGCTGGCCACTGTGGTCGCCACCTTCGCCGACCTGGGCCTCACCCAGTTTACGGTGCAGCGCCTGGCTACCGAGCCTGGGTTTGCGCGCCAGCACTTTCCTACGTTGCTGCCCCTGCGCGGCGTGCTCACGCTAAGTGCGCTGGGCGCGCTGCTGGGCGCGGGCTGGCTGCTGGGCTATCGCGGCGGGCAGCTAGAGCTGCTGGCGGCGGTGGGCGTGGGGCTGCTTCTGACGCAGTACGGGCAGTTTTTGCGGGCGCCAGTGCAGGCGCGGCAGCATTTCAATACCGACGCTGTGCTCTCGGTGTTTGAAAAGCTGGTGGCGTTGCTGCTGGTAGGTGGCCTGCTAGTGAGCGGGTTGCTGGGGCTGGTAGGCTACGTGGGCGCTCGGCTAGCGGCGGCGGCCTTCACGGCGGTGCTGTTTTTTGGCTTGCTCCGGCGCTTGTTTGGCGCGCTGCCGCACCGCTGGCCGCGCTGGCAGCCGGCGGGGCAATTGCTGCGTGGCAGCTTGCCGTTTGCCTTCATCGCACTGCTCTACGGCATCAACGAGCGGGTCGACATGGTGTTGCTTGAGCGCCTTTCGTCGGCCCGGGAGGCTGGGTACTACGTGGGCGCCTACCGCTGGGTCGACGCCGTGATGATGTATGCTTGGACGGTGCTACCGCTGTTTTTTGCCCGGTTTGCCCACGCCCGCGCTCGCCCGCGCGAGCTGCGCCAGCTTTTGTGGGTAGGGCAGCGGGTGGTGGCCATTCCGCTCCTGCTGGTGGTGGCCTTCGTGCTGTTTCGGGGCGAAGTAGTATTCTGGCAGTTCAGCCACAGCAGCGCGCCCGAGCTGGCGCGCATGGCCTTGTGTTTAAAGATCTTATTCTTGAATGTGCTGGTGCAGGCATTTTTTGCCATCTACAGCACCTTGCTCACCAGCACTCACCACCAACAAGCAGTGAGTTGGCTCGTGGCCCTCAGCATCGGCCTCAACCTTGGCCTCAACCTGCTTACGCTGCCGGCCTACGGCGCCCTGGCCGCCGCCGTTAATACCTTGCTTAGCGCCCTGCTCGTATCGGGCGGCTACGTGTGGCTGGTGGGGCGGCGCACGCCGGTGCCGGTGCCGTGGCGGGTGCTGGTCCGGCTGGCGCTCGCCTTTGGGCTGCTGTGCGGCGGCTGGTACCTGGCCCGTACTTGCCTCAGCCTCAGCTGGTGGCTCGAAACCGGGCTGATGTCCGTCGTGTTTGCGGGCCTGTTGCTGGCTACTGGGCTGGTGCGCCGCCGCGAGCTGCAAAAGCTGCTGCCGCGTTAATTGCCGGTTCGTACGCCCTTTCGCTCTCGCATGCACATTGCCGTTACCGCCCGTTTTCTGCTGCCCGGCGGCCACCTCGAAGGGCTGGGCCGCTTCTCGTTCGAAACCCTACAATGCTTGGTGCGGCAGCAGCCCACGTGCACGTTTCACTTCCTCTTCGACCGGCCCTACGACGCGCGTTACTTATTGGGCCCCAACGTAGTAGCCCACGTATTGCCGCCGCCCGCCCGCCACCCGCTCCTGATGCTGGCCTGGTACGAGGGGGCAGTGGCCTTGTGGCTGCGGCGCCACCGCCCCGCGGCGCTGCTTTCGCCCGAAGGCTTTACGGTGCTGGGTACTACCGTGCCCCGCGTGACGGTATTTCACGACCTGGCTTACCTGCACCGTCCGCAGGATGTGGGTGGCTTCATGCGCCGCTACTACGCTTATTTCATGCCGCGCTTTGCCCGCGCCGTGCAGTGCCTGGTGGCCGTGTCCGACGCCACGCGCCTCGACATTGCCCAGCAGTATGGGCTGGCGGCCAGCCGTATTTTGGTGGCCTACAATGCGCCGGCTAGCCACTTTGCACCCCAGCCCGAGGCCACGCAAGCTGCCACACGGCAGCAGTTCAGCCAAGGCCAGCCCTACTTTTTATTCGTTGGAGCCTTGCAGCCCCGCAAAAACCTGCGCAATCTGCTGCTGGCTTTTGCGGAGTTTAAAGCTGAGAACGAGATGACCGCCGCCGACCTGCAACTGCTCGTGGTGGGCCGTGAGGCTTGGCAAACCAGCGCCATCTTTAGCACTTACCAGCGCCTGCCGGCGGTCGTGCGCGCCGCTGTGCGCTTTACGGGCCGCGTAAGTGAAGCCGAGCTAGCTAACCTCTACGCCGCCGCGCTGGCCACGGCTTACGTACCGTTTTTCGAAGGCTTTGGCCTGCCCATTGTGGAGGCGCAGGCGAGCGGCTGCCCAGTGCTCACCTCGGGCGTATCGTCGCTGCCCGAGGTGGCGGGCGGCTCCGCCGGCGCGGTGCTCTGCGACCCGCACCGCCCGGCTACCATTGCGGCTGGCCTGCGCCGGCTGGCCTTCGATGCTGACTTGCGCCAGCAGCTGCGCACCGCGGGCCTAGCCAACGTGCAGCGCTTTAGTTGGGAGCGCAGTGCCGCCGTGCTGTGGCAGGCCTTGCAGCTTGCCATGAGCCAGCCCCGCGGCTAGCCCCAGGCTGGCATAGCCAGGTTTAGCCCCGGGGCTGCAACCGTATATTTGCTCCTCGCTGGCGCAACGTACTGAAGCGCTCAGTTTTATCGGTAGCTGCTTATTAATTAATAGCTTAGCATGGCTCGTCCGCATCCTTATCACTTTGCCTGCACCATGCTGCCGCAGCTGGTGTGGCGGCGGCCGACGGCCGTGCGCCGCGAGCTAAACGACCCGTTGCTGGCCCGCGAGCTCCTCCTCTACGTGTGGGACAAAGCTGCCGAGAGCCTGCCGCCCCGCGAGCGCGTAAACCCGCGGGGCTTGCACCTGAGCTGGCATATGGTAGCCGGCCGGCCCACGGCTTTGCTGCAACTGCCTGCACCCCAGGCTACTGGCGAGGCTCACCTGGCAGCCATCGTGTATGAGCAACTTGAGCCCGACCCCGATGACCACTCCCGCATTCCTGATGAGGACGACCCCGACGATGAGGCTGACTTGGTTGAGGCCGACGACTCGCTGCCGCGCTACTTTCTGCTCGAAGCTGCCCTGGGCCGCAGCCCCGAGGAGGCCGGCACTCCCACCATGCTGGGCGAACTGCGCGGCGAGCACCACCGGCACCATGGGCTCGGCCCGCCGGCCGGGCGCCCCGACACTACCGGGCGGTTTTTGCAGGCCCTAGCCGACCTGCTGGGGCCTTTGTCAAGCGAGGTGCCGTTCATGCGGATTGTGCGCGAATAGCGTCCGGGCCGCTAGCGCGTCTCAATTATCGTAATGTCATTGCCCGCTTCGGGGAAGTTGAAGTGACCGCCAACGGCCTTTTTGCCATTGACGCGGCACTCCCACACGTAGCGACCAGGCACTGGCTGCGCCGCTATGCCCTGCGCATTCTTAAAATATTCGGGGTCACTCGGCTCGGTTGGAAACATCACATCTACGCCGCTTTCCCCTTTGGGCACTTGCTTGATAAGAATATATTCCTGCTGGGTTTTTTCGTCTGTGACAATAAAATTCGCCGTGTAGCCTCCCAGCGAGTTGTACTTATCCAATATTCCAAGCTTGATATGTGGGGTAGTCGATACCATCCAGGTTTGAGCTTTAGCTGGTTGGGCTAGCAGGCTGCCGGCAATCAGGGCTACTCCTCCTAGTAAGTAGCGCAGCTTTTTGGGGGCAGTCAAAGATATAGTAGAGTTCTTTTGCATTGGGGAAAGCGGAAAGTGTTTCAGGTCGGGAAGAGCGTTTGGCAGTACTTTTTGACTTAAATCAGTAATTGGCCGTCAAGATAAGAGGGCGGCACGATATAATATAACTGAGAAGCCCGATTTTCAGTAATAAAATAACTTTAGACTTCCTCACTTACCCTTTTTGCTATGTTGCGTCGCCAGCAAATGCGGCAAGCCGCCGCCGAGGCGGCTGCCCGTGCGCAGCGTGCTATCGAAAGCCGCTGTGGTCTCTGCGAGCGGGTAGTGCAGCACACCACGCGCCACCACCTGGTACCCCGCGAGGAGGGTGGGCGCCACGGCGATACTGTGGAGCTTTGCCAACCCTGCCACAGCAGCGTCCATCGGTTTTTAACCAATCGTGAATTAGCGCGCCCCTATCACACGGTAGCAGCGCTCCGTAGCGCCGACGAGCTACAAAGCTACCTTAGCTGGATTAAAAAAAACAAGGTGGAAAAAATCCGTACTAGAAGAGGTAAGTAATTGCTTAATAGATATGAATAGTAAGCAGGCAGAGGCAGGGGCCAGCCCCGAGGCTAATTTTCCCCAGCGGTATTTTGTGCCCTTTGGGCAGCTGCGGCGGCAGCCCACCATCGTGGTCGATAGCACCGGGCTGGGGGCGGCACTCACGCTGGCGCACTGGCGCGGCGCAGCCACTCCCGAGGCGCTCCGCGACGATACCAGCGCAGGCTCGTGCCTACGGGCCCTGCGTACCCCCGATACCCTGGGCCTCACCGCCCTCGCCGTCACGGCTAATCACTTTGATATTGATGGTTTTATTGGGGTGTGGGCATTGCTGCACCCCGAGCTGGCATTAGCCCACGAGCCCTTGCTGCGGCTAACTGCCACCTTGGGCGACTTTCGGGAAATCGACTGGCACCATCCGCTCGCCGACCACGCCCTGCAACTCGCCTGCTGGCTGAATGCCGAGGAAAAAACGCATTTCTACGAGCCATTCGGCGCGCCTGCCCGGCGGCGCCGGGAAGATGAAGCTTCAGCCGAGAAATTTGCCTGGTTTCTGCCCCGCTTTGCTGAGGTCTTACTCGATCCCGCAACTGGCCGCGCCGCCTGGCATCCCGAATACGATCGAGTGCGGCAGGCTATAGCGGTTCTGCAAGGGCCGCTGACGCAGCGCACCGACTATCCGGCTATTGGCCTGGTCGTTATCCGCACGCCGACGCCGGCGCCTTACTATGCTTTGTTTGGCTCTACCGCTGGTTTTGATTGGGTTTTAAGTCTTTACGATGGCCAGCGCTACGAGCTGGAAAGTAAATACACCACTTGGATTGACCTCGAAAGCCGGCCCACGCTGCCGCGCCTGCCGCTCGCCCCACTAGCCACTCGCCTCAACGAGCTGGAAAAGAGCAACTATCGCTGGGCCGCCGACGCACTTACCGATACTGGCCCGCTACTGCGCTTGGCTGGCCGCCCCCTTGCCAAAGCCGAACGCTATGCCGACCCCGACTGCCGGCCCCTCTACGCTTCCTCACTGGCCGCTAGCCTGGTAGAGCGCGAAGTAGTCGAGTTTTTGCAAAAAGGCTACGCCGGTATCGAACCCAAAAAATACTGGACCTGGACTGAAATACGAACAATTAATAATTAACAATGAGGCTGTTAAATGATAATTGTTAAATGATCCTTGATAACTATTTCTCTCACCCTAGGCACTCGGTTTCGGTGCCTACTATATCGACTACGTACACGGTGCTGTTGCCACCCGCCCCGGGCTGCACCCGGATCTGGGTGCCGATACGGTCTTTGAGGTCGGCCACATGCGAAATCACGCCAATCATCTTGCCCGAATGCTGAAGGCGTTCCAGCGCGTCGAGCGCAGTGTTGAGCGCGTCGGGGTCAAGCGTGCCAAAGCCTTCGTCGATAAACAGCGACTCGATGCGTGCCTTGTAGCCGGCTAGCTCGCTCAGGCCCAGGGCCAAAGCTAAGCTCACCAAAAAGCTTTCGCCACCCGAGAGCGAAGCCATCGGGCGCACGGTGTCGGCCTGGTCGTGATCGATAATTTGCAGCTCCAGGTTGCGGTTGGGCGTTTTGAGAATGGTGTAGCGGCCCGTGAGCTGCTTAAGGCGCAGATTAGCCAGCCGCGCCAGGTGGCTGAGTGTCAGGCCCTGGGCAAACTGGCTGAACTTATCGCCCTTCGCCGAGCCGATCTGCTCAGCCAGGTCTTGCCAGCGCTGCTGCTCGTGCTGGCGGGTAGCCAGCTGGCGCAGGCCTTCGGCCTGCTGCTGGCGCGCCTCATCATCTTGGGCCAGCTGATTGGCAGCGGCCCCAAGGCGCTGGTGCAGTCTTTCGTTTTCGGCGTGCAGCTGAGCCAGCTCGGCGGTGAGTGCAGTCGTAGGCAAGTGCGTGATTGCCAGCTCGTGGTGCTGCGCCAGGCTGGTGGTTAGCCTGGCTTGGAGCTGCTGGCTAGCCTGCTGGTCGGTGAGGTGCCGCTGGCGGCGCTGGGATAGCTGCCGGGCCTCAGCCTCGGATAGCAAAAGGGCCTGGGCCTCGACGGCGGTAGCAAAGCCCGCGGCAGTAAGAGCCGTGGCTAGCTCAGCATACCGGGTTTGGTATTCGGCTTGGTGAAGGTGTAAATCGGCTTGGCGCTGGGCAATTTTTTCGCGGGTGCCGGCCAGCGCCAGCTGCTGGCGCGTGCGGTCGGCCTCAGCGCGCTGGGCGGCCTGAATAAGCTGCTGGGTGGCGTGGTGCAGGCGTTCGGCGTCGCCGGCCGGGTCGGGACCAGCATAGCCAGCTAGCCGGACGGTACGCTGCGCCTCAATAGCCTGATGATCAGTCTCCAGGGTAGCGGCCGCGGCGGTCAGCTTCGTCTGGTTTTTGGCCAGCGCCTCGGCCCGTAGCGCTTGCCTTTCTCTTAGCCCGGTTACCTTGTTTTCACTCTCGGTAAGTGCATGGGTGCGGATTTGGTAATTATCGGCGCGCTCATGGAGTGTAGCGAGTATACCAGCGTAGGGCTGCGAAGCTGCGGGCAGCGTAAGGTGATGCGGCGCCAACAGGCTTTGAATAACGGCCCGATAATTAGCGGCCTGCTCACGGGCGTCGGCCAGTTCAGCATCGATAGGCACCAAGGCTTGCTGCGCGCGTTGCTGGCGCACCGCGGCGCGCTGGGCTTCTTCCCACGCCTGGGTTAGCCGCGCGCCGGCTGCCGTATGCTCCGCCTTGAGCTGAGCCAATTGCTCGGTGAGGGTGACGAGGCGACGGCGCGCCGCGTCGGTGGCCGCTTGCTGCTCGGTGGTAGTGGCTAGCAGGTGGGTAATGGCGGCCGGATCGACGGGATCGGGTAGGAGCGGGGCAATGGGGGCCACGAGGGCCGCGGCCTGCGAGTGGGCCAAAGTAGCGGCCTCGGTAGCTTCGTCGCGGCGCGCTACGCGCTGCTGCTGGGCATAGCGCAGGCGGGCCAGGTCTTGCCCGGTGCGGTTGACTTCAGCCTGTAGCTGCGCCAGGGCCGCTTTTTGGGTGGTTACGCGCTGCTCCTGCTCATCGGCGTCGGCCGCAAAATCGGCCGCCAAAGCGTGCTCGGCCGCCCCGCAGAGCGGGCAGGGCTGGCCGGGCCGTAGGTGCTGGCGGTGGGCGTTGAGGTCGGCCAGCGCTTGCTGGGTGCGCAGCTCGCGTTGGTAGCTATCGAGTAGGCGCTGGCCGTCGGCCTGGCGCTCTTCGAGGTGAACAAACGTCGTTTCGGCGGTAGCGAGACCCGGAATCGCCTGCGCGTGCTCCTGGGCTAAGGTGCGTGCGCGGGCAGTGTGGTCGTGGGCCGCCTGAGCCAAGGGCAACAGGCGCTGGAGCAGGCGTAGGCGCGCCAGCAGGTCGGCGTCTTGCTGGGCCAGGGTGTCGGCGTCGGTACCACGTAGCAGGGCTTCGCGCTCTTCGCGGCAGGGGCGGCCGTGCTCTATCAGGGCCCGTTGCTGCTGCTGGGCATCGTGGGCGGCCTGCTCGTAGCGCTGGTGGTCGTCTTTAGCCTCAGCTAGCTGCCGGAGCTGCGCTTTCTGCTGCGCTTCGAGGGTGGCTAGTTGGGTATTAATGGCTTCTAAATCAATTATTTGCCGGTTAATTTCGGCCAGCTCGTCCTTTAGATCCCGCTCGTGCCCGTGCGCGAGGAGCCACTGTTGCAGCTCACTCTGGCCCTGCTCCAGCTGGGTTAGCTCGTGGCTTTGGGTGTGGTGCCACGCGGCCAGCTCGGCCGCGTGGGCGGCCTGGTCTTGGTCGTAGGCAGCGCGGACTTTGGCCAGCTGGCCCTGCGCTGCTCGAATAGTCGTATCCTGCTCTTGCGCGGCCTGTAGCACGGGGCGCAGGCGGTCGGCCTCGGCCAATGCGGCGGCCTGGCTAGCCGCGGCGGTGGTATGCGCCTGCTCTGCGGTTTCGGCCGTAGCAAGCAACATAGGAAGCTGCTGCTCTAGCTGGGCAAGCGCCTCGGTGTCGCGGCCCAATTCGCGCTGAGCCTGATTGCTTAGCACCAGTGCGTTAGATAAGGAAGGTGCACTCGCCCGCTCGTGGTCGGCGAGGCGCGCAAACGTGGGTTGCAGTGCGGCATCTTCCTGTTGTAGCAGGGCGGCTTGCTGGCTCGCCTCGGCTAGCTGCTTTGTGAGCTGGTCGAGAACAGTGCGCCAGGCCAGGCAGGTGCTGAGCTCCTGCTGGTGCTCGTAGGTCATTTCGGCTTCCTGGTGCAGTTCGTCGAGCAGGTGCTCCAGGCGCAGGCGCTCGTCGTCGGGCAGCAGACGCGTGGCGTGCAGGGTGGCTTCGAGCAGCCTGGTTTTTTGCTCCTCCTCCTTGGCTTTATCAAATGCCGCCACCGACAGCCGCGAGTAGATGCCCACGTTGGTCATCTTTTCGAGCAGGGCGCTGCGCTCCTTTTCGGGCGCGTGCAGGAAGCGCGCAAATTTGCCCTGGCTCAGCAGCACCGCCTGCTCAAACTGCCCAAAATCCAGGCCCGACAATTCGCCCACCTTGGCCGGCACGGCTTCTTTGCCGCTTACTACGGCCTGGCCCGAGGGGCTGAAAACCAACGTCATGGCGTCCTGGCCCAGGCCGCCTTTATCGTCGCCGCGGGTTTTGCGCTTCACCTCCCAGCGTGAGCGGTAGCGCACGCGCTGCGTGAGGCCGGTGTCGGCGTTGGTTTCGTGCACCTCAAATTCGACCTCCGAAAACGCGCTGGGTGCCTGGCGGCTCACCATCTCGCCCACCTGCCGGTCGTGGCGCGGCACCCGCCCGTAGAGGCCCACCGCGATGGCGTCGAGCAGGGTGCTTTTGCCCGCGCCCGTGGGCCCGGTTATCGCAAACAAACCCGTGTCGGCCAGCGGCGCCGCGTCGAACCGGATGTGGTGTGGGCCGGGCAGCGAGTTGAGGTTAGCAAAGCGCAGGCTGATAATCTTCATACCCTAAAATTACGCCCGTGCTGGCCAAGCTGGCCAGTACGGGCGTAATTTTTCGGCCCGCGTCGGGGGCTTATTTAACCGGGGCGGCGGGGCTGGCTGCCTGCTGGCGGCGGGCGTCTTCGGCCGCATAAAAGGCCATTTCCTGCTGGTAGGGCTGCAAATCCCAGCCCGGCTTGGCGCGGGCCACGCTCACGGCGGCACGTTGGATGGCGGCCCGCTGCTCGGCCGTGCACACGGTGCCCGTGGGGCTAGCCAGCATGGCGGCGTGGCACTGCTCGAGCTGCGCTTCGAGGCTGGTAATCTCCGCGGTGGCCTGCTTTGGTAGCTGGTCGGTCGCGGTGCGGCGCATTACCAGCTCTTGGGGTGCGGTGGCACCAGTGGCGGCTAGCTGCGTCATTTGGTTGGCACTGGTAGCGGTAGCTTTGGCCGCGTTGGCTTGTTGGGCAGCGAGCTGCTCGGCCGTCAGCTTATGCTGCTTGACTGCGCGTGCTCCTAGGCTCAACCCTGCTCCTATTAGATTAACTAAAGGGTTCATTTGGGCGTGAGCGGTGGGCGCGGCACCCAGGCCGAAGAGGAGGCCAGCGAAAAGTACCAGTTTTTTCATGGGAAAGTAGCTGAACGTTTGGTGGAAATCGCTGGCAAGATATGGAGGTAATGCAGTATAATCTCGTAAGAGTGCACAAATAATTTCCCCGACGCCATCCTTGCTAAGCAAGGTCAACGCCGGGGTAAGCTGTGCAATAGCTATCTGATACTACGGGATGAGGAGGAGTACTTAGCCCTGGCTCTCCCCACCCCAGGCCAGCGGGTCGGCCTCGGCCAGCAGCTGGCGCAGCTCCTGGAAAGTAGCCATGAGCGCCGCCGCCCGCTCGGACGGCAAGCCCGCTACGCGCCGCCGAAATACTTCCTCCACCGTGAGCTCGTGCAGGTGTTCGATAGGCGCGGCGGCATCGGTCACTACGCCGGGCGCCTCGGTCAGGCGCTGGTGGCGCACGCCGCGCGGAGCTAGCACCTGGTGGCGCTGCTGCTGGAGGGCCGCCTGAATGCGGCGCTGCACCTCCGGGTTGGGCTCGTCGGAGTGCACCAGCACGTCGGCCCAGGCTACCAGGCTAAATGCCTCATTCGTAAAGGATAGGATGGCGGCTTCTACCTCGTCGAGCCCCCCGTGAAAGCGTTGCAAGCGGCGCGCTACCGGCACGGCGAGCGGCGTGATGCGCGGCAGCCCCGCCCCGTCAAAATCCAGTAGCAGTACCTGTTGCTTATCATCGGCTTCGGTGAAGGACAGCGGCACCGGCGAGCCCGAGTAACGAATGCGCTCCTGCCCGCCCACTAGCTGCGGCCGGTGCAAGTGGCCCAGGGCCACGTAGTCGAACGCAGCCGGAAAGTGCTCAGCCCCAATGACTCCCAGCCCGCCAAGGTGCACATCGCGCTCGGCGCCCTCGCGGGCCTCGCCGCCGGCCGCGTAGAGGTGGCCGGTAGCGAGCACCGGCACATTCTGCTCGCGCAGGCTCCGCACCAAGTCTAGCTCGCTCAGGACTTTATAATGACTGGCGATGCTATCGCGGATGCGCAGCTGGCGCTCGTCAGGGGTTTCGCCAGCCACCGCCAGGCGCAGGTCACGATCGCGCAAAAACGGCACGGCGCACACCACCAGCCCCGGCCGGCCCCCGGCGCCGGCGAGCGTTAGTACCTGCTCGGCGGGGTCGGCGGGCACCCCGCCGATAACGTGGATGCGCAGCGCCCGTAGCAGCCGCCGGCTGGCGTTGAGGAGGGTAGGCGAGTCGTGGTTGCCGCCCACCACCACGATATCGCGGCAGCCAGTGGCCTGCATGCGCACCAAAAAATCGTAGTACAGCTCCTGCGCCGCGTGCGAAGGCGTGGAGGTGTCAAACACGTCGCCGGCTAGCACCAGGGCCTCTACGCCCTCGGCCTGCACGGTAGCCAGCAGCCAATCGAGAAAGGCCCGCTGCTCGGTGAGCCGCTCCTGGCCGGTAAGAAAATGCTGGCCTAAATGCCAGTCAGCAGTGTGCAGTACGCGCATTGTTGGAGGTAGCAGAAACTCAAAGTTACCCTCGCCCAAGCCCACCAGCATTGCGGCGGCTGGCTAGCTGGTGTAGCCAGCAGCGGGGCGCTACCCCGCCAACGGGCCGCGGCTTATTCGCCGTAATGCTAGCCCGGCATCGGTCTACTGGTCAGGCACCAAGTTGTAGTTAAAAAACGGAGACGCTTGCGTGGGTACCGACCCAAAATAGCTAGTCGGGCAACTAATTTGTACGTAACTCCTGGCGGCGGGCGTTGGCCCGGCGCTATTCCCATCCCTTTCTCTGTGTTATGCACATCCGCCATTTTTTCGGGGCTACTTTGCTGGCGTTAGCCGGTAGTTTTTCGGCCTACGCCCAAACGCCTGCTACGGGCACGATGGGTACTGCCCCGGTGGCTAGCCCGGGTACCGACTTGCCAACCGCCCAGCCCCCCGGGGCAGTGCCCGCCAATGCCACTACGCCCATGGGCACTTCGGGGCAACTTTATCCCAATGGAGTGCCCGCCCGCAATATGAATGGCGCCACCCAGCGCGCCGATCAGCCCGTAGGCGGCAGCTCCACCGTAACGGGCTCGCAGCCAACGCGCACGCTCAATAGAAAGCGGAGCGCCAACCGCCCTTAAAAGAGACTGATTCTTACCCGAATGGCTGGCTTCACTATTTGGGTAAGTAGAGCTAGGCAAAAGAAGTAGCAGATACTTCTGGTTCAGGCAATGGGAAGTGTAGGTGAGTTTTGCCTGAAAAATTGCCGCTTTTACAGGGTAACTATTACTTCCGATTAACAAGTTGACTCATTGAAGGTTTAGTTTAAATAATAGAGGAGTATAGTTTTCGCAGCGATGAGCAAAATGCTTGACAAAGGCAGCTTAACCACGAGATCGTGCGTAAACCTGCCATCGACCGCCGCACGAGCACGTGCTTGGCTACTTCGCTGCAATTAAAAACAAATCAACCAGTTATGAAAACCTCCAGCCTAATCGCCGCCACCCTGCTAGGGCTAGCCAGCACTGCTGCTATGGCCCAAGCCCCCGTAGTAGGTACCAATGCCACGATGTCGACTACTCCTACTATTGGGGCAGGCACTGTAATAACAGGGCAGCCCAACTCTCCGGTAGGAGCTGGTACTTCGGGCGCTATCACCACTGGGGTTGGTATTCCGATTGGCGCGGGTGCGGGCAGCATAGGCTCGCCCAACGGTATTCCGGGTGGCGCAGGCACTACGACCACGGGTACCTTAGATGCCGGTGCTGCTAGCAATGGCACTTTGCGCGGCGCGCAGCCAGCCGGTAGCAACTCGAGCACTCGCAGCACCCGCCGCACTACAAACAGGCGTACTACGACTACCACGCGCCCCTAATTCGGGCCGGCTGATAGGAAAGACGAAAAGCGCTGAGTATCTTGATCATCCAAGGTGCTCAGCGCTTTTTTGGGCTTAAGTAGTCGGTCAAAAATAAAATGGCTGACCACTTAAAAGGAGTAGCTAGCCGATCTTTTTGCCGCTCATTGCCTGCTTGATGGAGATGTTCATCACGCGCTCGGCGAAGGGGCGGGTTTGCTCGTCCAGCTCATCCATCCGCTTGAGAATCTGGTCGCGGTCGGGGCCGGTTAGCGCTTGGCGTAGTAGGTCGGTTTGGGCGGTAGTAGTGGCTACTTCGACGGCTTCCAGGTGCTCGGCGTTCTTTTTCAAAAAGCGCTCAACCTGGTAGAGCAGCTGCTCGGCAGCGGTGCGCGCCTCGATGAGCAGCCGGGCCGCCACATCCTGCTTGGCATTGGTGAGCGAGTCCAGCAGCATTTGCTCCACCTGCTCGTCGGTGAGGCCGTATTGCGGCTTGATATCGACCTGCTGGCGGGTATTTGAGCGCAGCTCCACGGCCTCGACGCGCAGGATACCGTCGGCATTGAGAAAGAAGTTGACGTCGATCTTGGGCAAGCCGGCGGGCATGGCCGGGATGCCGCTGAGCACAAATTCGCCGAGCTTACGGTTTTCGCCAACTAAGTCGCGCTCACCCTGATACACCCCGATTTTTAGGTTTACCTGGCCATCGACGCTGGTGGTGTACTGGCGGCCGGCCTTGGTCGGAATCTTCGAGTTGCGCGGAATAATCGCGTCCATGAGTCCGCCCAGCGTTTCAATGCCCAGGGTGAGGGGTGTCACGTCGAGCAGCAGCACATCGCGGCGGTTGCCCGCCAGGATATCCGCCTGAATAGCCGCGCCCAGCGCCACTACTTCATCGGGATTGAGCGAATTGTTGGCCGGCTGCCCAAAGAACTTCGATACTTCGTCGTGCACCAGCGGCACACGGGTCGAGCCGCCCACCAGCAGCACGGCATTGATGGCCGTGGTGGGGAGCTTGGCGTCGCCCAGTGCCTGGCGGCAGGCCGCGATAGTACGCTCCACCAGTGGCCCGATGAGCTCGTTGAACTCCGCCTTGGTCAGCGTGACGACCGTCACGTTGTCGTCGCCATCCAGGAGCTGGGTCGTAAAATCGTCGTGCTGGCTGAGGTAGCGCTTGGCCATTTCGGCGGCCAGGCGCAGCTGCTGCTGCAAGGCCGGCACCTCGCGAAAGGCGCTGGCTAGCCCAAACTTCTGCTGCCAAAAATCTACCACGGCGCGGTCCATATCATCACCGCCCAGCCAGGTATCGCCGTGGGTGCTCAGTACCTCAAAAATGCCCTGGTGCAGGCGTAAGATGCTGATATCGAAGGTGCCGCCGCCTAGATCGTACACGGCCACGGTTTTCTCCTCGCTGGGGCCGAGGCCGATGCCGTAGGCCAGCGCAGCGGCCGTGGGCTCGTTTACGATGCGCAGCACTTCGAGCCCGGCCAGCCGGCCGGCATCGCGGGTGGCTTGGCGCTGCGAGTCGTTGAAGTAAGCGGGCACCGTGATGACGGCCCGGCGTACCGGCGTTTTGAGGGCGTGCTCGGCGCGGTGGCGCAGCTCGCTCAGGATGTCGGCCGACAGCTCGATGGGCGAGTAAAAGCGCTCACCGACGCGCACCTTCACCAGGCCCTCGGTATCGTCGTCGATGACCTTATAGCCGAGCTGGCCGGCGTGCTGGCCGAGGTCACGGTAGCTTTTGCCCAGCAGGCGCTTAACGGAGTAGATGGTGTTGGCGGGATCCGAAAGCAGAAAATCGCGAGCGTCGTTGCCCACCAATGGCGAGCTGCCATCGGCCGGAAAATGCACGACCGAAGGCACGATGGTGCCGCGGCCCAGGTCATTAATGGCGGCTGGCTGGCGGGTTTCGGGGTGCACGTAAGCCACGAGGCTGTTGGTGGTGCCCAGGTCGATGCCCACAATCAGCTCTTCCTGCTGAATGGCGCCGGTGGCGAGATTAATGGCAACTTTAGCCATAGATAAAAGGGAGATGACTACGCGCGCAGCCAAAAAACGGGTGAGAGGAGTCGCCGCCCGGCGTGCAAAAATACGCGCAGGGGCGGGCTAGGCTGGGCTAGCGGTACTTGATTAAGCGGCTGGCGCAGCAAAAGTTAGGAAAGAGTAAGAAGCTGTTTGAGGGCGCGAGCGTATTTTTGGTCGATGCGCCACCGTCTGTCTTTTCTACGCAGCAGCTTAATTGCCGGGCTGGCTGCCCTGGCTAGCCAGGGGATAGGAGGCTGCAATCCAGCAGGTTCGGCGCAGGCGCAGGCGCAGAATAACACCTTGGCTAGCCCGCCGGCCGCGCCGCTCCCCGACTCCCTGTGCCTGACGCCGGTGCCGGAGGTAGCCGACGTACCCGACACCCTGCGCCAGGTTATTGCGCAGCTACAGCAGGCGCTGGGCCCCGCCGCGGCCGACCTGCGCCCCGCCGTACTCGAGCAGGCCTGCGTGGGTTATCTCACGCTGCACCCCACCGGCCGCATCGAGCGAAGTGGCCTGCTGGCCGTGGCCGATATGGACCTGCCCAATACCACCGAGCGGCTGTGGGTGATTGATTTGCAGGCTGCTAAAGTGCTGCACCGCAGCCTGGTAGCGCACGGCCTGGGTTCGGGGCATTTGCGCGCCCGGCGCTTTTCCAATACCGAAAGCTCGGCTTGCACCTCGCTGGGCTTTTACCGCACTTCGGGTACCTACCGGGGCATTCATGGCTACTCGCGCCGCTTGCTGGGGCTCGATAAAGGCCAGAATAGCAATGTGTTTGATCGCTACATCGTGCTGCACGCCGCCGACTATGCCAGCCCCGACTACGTGCGGCAATACGGGCACCTGGGCTATAGCCGCGGCTGCCCGGCGCTGCCCCCAGCGCAGTACAAAGCCATTATCGGTACGGTGCGGGCGGGTAGCCTGCTGCTGGTGAGTGGACCGGGGCTAGCCTCGCGCTGGCTCGATGGGCCGGCCGCCGGCCGGCGCTTTGCGCGGCGTGGCTGGTGCTAGCCCGGAAATTTTTTTCGCCGCCGCCCGTTCACGGCCATCCTAGCAAACATGGGTTACGTACAGTATCTTCGAAGCGGTTAGTTCGTCTTGGCGGACGCTTTCTACTTGCATTTCACATCGAAATCGTTATGAAAAAGCATCATCATACCAGCGTAGTGCAGCGGCAACGCGATAATCGCCGCACCCGGCGCATGCTGCGGCGCACGTTGCCTTTTATTGCTTCGCTGTTTTTGGCTACGCCCGTGGCGGGCCCTTTGCTGAAGTCGATTGCCCACTCTCGGGCAGCTGAAGCGCGCTCAGCGGTAGTAGCTAACCCCTTAGCCCAGCTCGATGCTACGATGCGCCAGACTTACAACCGCCTCGGTGCCGAGCAGCAGGGCCTACGCTTTGAAGTATTTCAAAAAGCGCTCACTGGTTATCTCAACCTGCACCAGTCGGGCCGCCTGGCTGCCGGCCAGCATCACCTCACGGTAATCGACTTCGACCTGCCTTCGACCGAAAAGCGCCTGTGGGTGCTCGACCTTGATAATGATAAAGTGGTGTACCACACGCTGGTAGCGCACGGCCATAACTCGGGTGAGAACGAAGCCACCAACTTCTCCAACACCGACCAGAGCAACATGAGCAGCCTCGGCTTTTACGTAACGGGGCACGAGTACGAGGGCAAGCACGGCCACTCCCTGCGCCTGCAAGGGCTGGATGAAGGCTTTAATACCAACGCGGCCGCCCGCTCGGTGGTGATGCACGGCGCCGACTACGTAAGCGAGGATTTTATCAAGCAAAATGGTCGCCTGGGCCGTAGCCTCGGTTGCCCCGCGCTGCCCCTCGACCAGTACGCCCAAATAATCGACACGGTAAAAGGCGGCAGCTGCTTGTTTTTGAATAAGAGCAACGCGGGCTATAGCTCGCAGTACCTCAACCCCACCAGCGCTATTGCCGCCTTGGCCACCAGCGGGCTGCGCACTTCCTAAGCGCAAAATACATGTCTCACTGGCCTAAGCCAGGCTACCGCTACCCCACGTGAGGGGAGCCGGTAGCCTGGCTTTTTGGTGGGTTAAAGGCGCCACCCTCAACTCATAACTACTAGCTGCCGTGGCCCAGCCTACCAGTGCGCTTGAGAAAGCACCCCCGCCTACTATCGGGCTGTCGCTAGGAATAGTAGCGCTTGCGGGGGCAGTCGATGCGGTTAGCTTCTTGCAATTTAAGCAGTTGTACGTCTCTTTTATGAGCGACAACACGACGGCGCTGAGCGTGGCGCTGGTGAGTGGCCAGCCCGGCAAAGCCCTGCGCCTGGCTGCCGTAATTGGACTGTTTATAGTAGGGGTAGTGCTAGGTACCTGGCTGCACCAAGCCAGCCAACGGCGGCCGGCGGCCGTGGTGCTGGCCGTGGTAGCCACCTGGCTGCTGCTGGCCTACAGCTGGGCGCCGCTAGCCATTGCTAGCTTAGCGCTGGGCATGGGGATGCTCAATGCCTCAGTGCATCAATTGGGCGGCGTCAACGTGGGCCTAACCTACGTGACCGGGGCGCTGGTGAAGGCTGGGACTGGCCTGGCCGACTGGCTGAGCGGCCGCCCCGGCCCGCGCGACTGGTACTGGCAGGCGCTAGGTTGGAGCTGCTTCTTGCTGGGCGCTACCGTAGGCGCTTGGGGGTTACTGCACCTGGGAATAGTCATGCTAGCCGCAGTCAGTGGAAGGGCCTTGCTGCTAGCTGTAGTCGCCTACCGGGTGCCAGCTGCCTGAGCCGCGGCTACTGACGAGGCGCGCTGCTGTGACTGCATTTATGGGCGCCAAACCAGCTTATTAGTATGCTGATTGCTAGTCGACTAATTACCTAAAGCTGGCTAGTTTACTTCAAATAGTGGCAGCGGCTGCAACCCCTGGTAATGGCTGCCCAGCTTGGCTAGCTCCGCTTCGTGTACTTGCAGGTAGGCATTGTAGGTTTTGGCGGCGCGGTCGTAGCGGGCGCGGTAGCGCACCACGTCGGCGTCGGCTAGCTGAACGGCCTCCACGTAGTCGCGCACCTGTGCCGAAGGGGCGTTGCCGCCGGGCGCGGCTAGCGGGTACACCTGCTTCAGCACCGAGTCTTGGGCGGCATCGTAGCGGTCGATGAGGGGCGAGGAGGCCATCGACTGGCGGCTGTAGCGGGCGGCTTTCAGGCGGGCATTGGCGGTGCGCAGGCCGGCGAGCTGGGCTTGGTTGGCGCCGGGGTACTTGCTGAGGTCTTGCAGCAGCGCGCGCAGGTCGGTCATTTTTTTGTCGTCGCTGGCCATCATGCGCTGCCAGCTCACATTGGTCGAGTCGCGCAGGATGTCGAACTGCGCCCGTACCTCGGCCGGGGAGGCGGGGCTCTTGGCGGCCGTCTCGGTGGCCGTTTTGGCGGTATCAGGCTTGCAGGTGGGGAGGGTGAGGGCGCCGGCCGCGAGCAGGGCCAGGCCAAAAATCTTTTTCATCAGTAAAAAATAGGGGCTGAAGGCGTAACGTGGCGCGGCGCTCCCGCCTTGGCGCCCGGCTGCAAAGATGCGGCGCCCCAGCCCAGCAACCAGCCCCGGCCCAGCGGCGTAATTTTGTTGTTCTACTTGCCCCCACGGCTTTCTTCGCTTTCTCATGTCTTCTCTCACTCCGCTAGCCGACCTCGGCGAGTTTGGCCTCATTCGCCGCTTGCAGCGCGCTATTACCCTCACGCAGCCTTCGACCATCCTGGGTATCGGCGACGACGCGGCTATCCTGGCCCCGCCCGCCGGGCAGGAAGTCGTGGTTACGACCGATTTACTGGTGGAAGGCGTGCACTTCGACTTGTCTTTTTCGCCGCTCAAGCATCTGGGCTTTAAGGCAGTGGCCGTCAACGTCTCCGACGTGGCGGCGATGTTTGCCACGCCTACCCAAATCGTGGTGGGCCTTAGTCTGCCCAGCCGCTTCACGGTGGAAGCGGTGGAGGAACTGTACGTCGGCATGCGCATTGCCTGCGAAGCTTACGGCGTCGATTTAGTGGGCGGCGATACCACCGGCAGCCGCGGCGGCCTGGTTATCAGCGTCACGGCGCTGGGGATGGTCGAGGCTGGCAAAGCCGTGCGCCGCTCGGGCGGCAAACCTACTGACATCCTGTGCGTGACCGGCGACCTCGGAGGGGCTTACCTGGGCCTGCAAGTACTGGAGCGCGAAAAGCAGGCGTTCCTCGCCGACCCCGACACCCAGCCCGAGCTAGCCGCCTACGACTACGTCGTGCAGCGCCAGCTGCGGCCCGAAGCTCGTCTCGACATCGTGCATGAGCTGCGCGAGCTGGGCGTGCAGCCCACCGCCATGCTCGATATTTCCGACGGGCTTGCCTCCGAAGTGCTGCATATGTGCGCCGCCAGCGGCACTGGGGCGCGGGTTTTTAGCGAATACCTGCCGCTAGCCAACCCCACCCTCGAAGCGGCGGCTGAGTTCAACTTCGATCCCATCACCGCTGCCCTCAATGGCGGCGAGGACTACGAGCTACTGTTTGCCATTCCCGTCGGCGACCACGCCAAGATTAAAAACCATCCCGACATCACCGTCATCGGCCATCTCACCGAGCACGACGATGCCGTGAATCTAATTACAAAATCGGGCCAGGCGGTGCCGCTGCGTGCGCAGGGCTTCGAGCATTTCTAGACCGCGGATTTATCGGATTAGCCGGATTTATCGGATTTTGTGCACGTGAAAAAGGCTGCTTATTCGAGCAGCCTTTTTGACTTTTCTACAAGCCATCAGCAAATAGCACCACCCCTTACCAGCAGGCTCTTACCAGCAGGCCGCCACCAAAATCCGATAAATCCGACGAATCCGATAAATCCGCGGTTCAGACAGTTAATCCTCCGGATAAGGGATATACACGAAATTCGTGAACTCCTCATCGACCACGAAGAGGCAGCAAAACTCATCAGGGTTTTTCCAGGTCTCCTGAAAATCTTCGATTTTCTCGGGGTCCACGATGCCCTGCTGGGCCAGGATTTCGAGGTAGGAGGCGAAAACGTGCCACTGCAAGTCCTGCTCGTCGGCGTTGATGAGCAGGCTGCCGAGCTGCACCGCCTGCCGGGCAAAGATGAACACCGGATACTGCGAAATCTCGCGCTTGCGGATTTGGTAAGAGGCTTCCTTAATAGTGTCGGAGGCAGTGGCAAAATCCTTGGTAATCGTGCCCAGGTATTTGCCGTTTAGCTCGGGGTCGTTGAAGTAGTCCATTTAGTGTTTGGGGTATCGTTGGGCTACCTTTTTTAGCAAAGCCACAATTTCGGGGTCTTTAGCATTCTCAACCCGTAATTTTTGAAAAAACGCGCTGATTTCTCGCTCCTCCGCCTCGGTATACGGCCGCGAAACAATGGGCGTGAGGTCAATATCTCGGGGTTCAATACCCAACCTGCGTTGGAGCCGAGTAGTGGTTTTAGTAGCCATAGCGCTAAGACAAAAAGAAATCGGGGTAATACTTTTTAACGAGAAAGGCCGCCGCCGGGGTTCCGAGATACATGCCTAAACTGCCTAATTCCTGGGCACCTAACGTCTTTTTGTAGTGCGCTTTGAGCGCGTTCTTGCTGTCGAAGCTGACGAACCCCGCGTGGCCCAACTGAAACGACCAGCGGCAGGCAAACGCCACCAGATTGCCCAGTACCCCAAGATACACTTTGTTGCTGCCCTTGTTGAAATTAGCGCTTTCCACTAGGTGCATAAATACGTGGTCGGGTTTGGCTTCCAGACTAATGAGGCCTTGAATGATAGTTGGATTATCGGTGGTGGTAAGCTGATGAACCTGCCGGCCGGGAGTACCAGCTTCGCGGGCCCAATTAAAAGCCCAGCCTTTCGCCGCTAGCTTACGGGCCGCCGCTACCGTAAGTGGCCGCACCTCCGTGGGAAACGACTCACCCGTCTGCGCATTCTCAATCGAGCGCGTGAGCTTGTCGATACGCTCGGCGAAAGCAGGTGAGGCAGGCGGCTTTTTCACGCGAGATTATAGTTGTTCGCAGGCAGTGGCAAAATCCTTGGTAATCGTGCTCAGGTATTTGCCGTTTAGCTCGGGGTCGTTGAAGTAGTCCATATTAGCCTGGCTTTTAAAGAGGGGTCTCTAACCTATAATAGAGTTACTATTTGCTGAAAATCAAGTACATGCCTACTTGCTTAATTCGACAGTAATTCGGAGTAGATTCATTTAGCTCCGTAACACGCCAAAAAGTACCCAAAGAAGGTCTAAATATGCTGCAATAGCAGGAGTGACTAACAGCATGAAATTACTTAATGCTCATAAAACGCTGAAAGTCATAGCATAGCAACTCTAATTCAGCAATACGGCCAAGTAAGTCATAAAAATGAAAAAAGTATAGATAAGAGCTAGCTAACACGAGTGAGAGTAGTAAAATGAGAAAGAGAAAAGCTAGCGATTCATCCTTTTTCATAATTAAAAGCTAGGAATAGAAACAACTACCGCAACTCCAGCAGCACCACATTCTCCACGTGGTGGGTGTGCGGGAACATATCTACTGGCTGCACGCGGGTCACTTTATATACCTCATCGAACAGTTCTAAGTCGCGGGCCTGGGTGGCGGGGTTGCAGCTGATGTAGACGAGGCGGGGGGCGCGCAGCTCCACGAGGCGCTTCACCACGTCTTCGTGCATGCCGGCGCGGGGCGGGTCGGTGATGATGACGTCGGGGTGGCCGTGGTGGCTGGTGAAGGCCTCAGTGAGCATATCCTTCATGTCGCCGGCGAAGAACTCGGTGTTGGTCACGCCGTTGATGGCGGAATTTACGCGGGCGTCGGCCACGGCTTGCTCCACGTACTCGACGCCGACCACGCGGCGGGCCTGGCGGGCCACGAAATTGGCAATGGTACCCGCGCCGGTGTAGAGATCGTAGACGAGGTCGGTGGGCTTGATTTCAGCAAACTCGCGGGCCACTTTGTAGAGGTTGTGGGCGCCGGCCGAGTTGGTTTGGTAAAACGACTTGGGGCCAATGCGGAAGCGCAGGCCCTCCATGTCTTCCTCGATATAAGGCTTGCCCTGGTAGCACACCACTTCCAGGTCGTGGAAGGTCTCGTTGCCCTTGTTGTTGAGCACGTAGTTGAGCGACGTGATTTCGGGAAACTTGGCGTACACCGCGTCGAGCAGCGGCAGCAGGGCCTCGTCGGCGTGGTAGCACTGCAAGATTACCATCGTTTCGCCGGTGCTTTCGGCCGTGCGGATAATGAGGTTGCGTAGCAGGCCGGTTTGCTTCACCATGTCGCCAAAGGGCAGGCGGTGCTGGCGGGCGTAGTCGCGGATGAAGATCCGGATTTCGTTGCTCGGCTCGGGCTGGAGCCAGCAGTGCTCCACGTCCAATATCTTATCGAAGCGGCCGGGCGTGTGGAAGCCCAGCACGCGGCGGTCGTAGTGCGCGCTTTCGTCCTTAATCTGGCTTTCGGTGAGCCAGCCGTTGCCGCTGAAAGTGTATTCGAGCTTGTTGCGGTAGTAGGTGCGCTCGGGCGAAGCCATAATGCGGCGCACCTCCGGAATCGCCACTTTGCCGATGCGCGTGAGCTGGTCTTCTACCTGCTGCTGCTTGTAGCTGAGTTGGGCGTCGTAGCTGATGTGCTGCCACTTGCAGCCGCCGCACACGCCGAAGTGTTGGCAAAATGGTGTCGCGCGCAGCGCCGAATAAGTATGAAACTTGGTGGGCGTGGCCTCCATAAAGCGCTTGTGGGCCTTGCTGATGCGCAAATCCACTACGTCGCCGGGAGCTACCTGATTGACAAAAACGACGAGATTATTAATGCGAACCAGGCATTTGCCTTCGGCCACCATGTCTTGAATCTCGACGTGTTGGAGGGCTTCGGGCGGAATGGAATTGGCGAGCTTGGTGGCTTTGCTGGGCATGACTTCGAGCGGTGAGGCCGCAAAGTTACGGCCGGTATTTTCGGCCCTGCCGTAGGGCTCTTTTTAGCGAACCAGTTCGGCTCGAACCCGAACTAGTTCGCCAAAAAGGGCAGTGAGTTCGGGTCCGACCCGAACTGGTTCGCTAAAAAGGGTAGTGAGTTCGGGTCCGACCCGAACTGGTTCGCCAACGAGCCGAACGGGTTCATTGCTGAGGCAAACTCACTACCCGAAATAGCCAACTAATTTACCGCCGAAGCCAGCCAGCTGTAGCGCGAACTAGAAAGTTCGCGCTACTTCGCTCAACGTTTAGCCTGGTACCCCAACCGGCGAGCTGCGCTAAAACTGGAAGTAAATAAACGGCTGAATCTCGGCCGACTTTACCTGGATAACCAGCCAGATAACCACCGTAATCAGCACGGCCTGCGTCACCACCGAGCGGCGGCCCATCACGCCTTCGAGCTCGAAGGTGAAGCCATCGGGCAGGGCGTGCAGCAGGTAGCCCAGCGCCACCAGCGCAAACACCGGCCGGAAGCTCGCCACCACGGCGGGTAGCAAATCGGGCCGCAGGTTGTGCATGATTTGGTGGATGACCTGGCTGGCTACCTCGAAGGTGCCGGCGCGGAAAAATATCCAGCAGAAGCACACAAAATGGAAGGTAATGACCCAGCCCAGCAGCTTAAGCAGCCAGTTGTCGCCGGGCCTGAAGATCTGTTGAAAGAGCTTGTCGAGGGCCAGCGCGGCGCCGTGCAGCGCCCCCCACAGCACGAAGGTGAGCGAGGCGCCGTGCCACAAGCCGCCGAGCAGCATGGTCAGAAATAGGTTGATATACTGCCGCACCACGCCCTTGCGGTTGCCGCCCAGCGGAATGTAGAGGTAGTCGCGCAGCCAGCTCGAAAGCGAGATGTGCCAGCGCCGCCAAAACTCGGTGATGCTGGTGCTTTGGTAGGGCGAAAGAAAATTGACCGGCAGCCGGTAGCCCAGCAGCAGCGCAATGCCGATGGCAATGTCGGAATAGCCCGAAAAGTCGCAGTAAATCTGCAAGGCGTAGCCGTACACCCCGAGCAGGTTTTCGATGCCGCTGTACAGGCCCGGGTTGTCGAAAATGCGGTCGACGTAGTTGAGGCTGATGTAGTCGGAAATGATGGCTTTCTTAAACAAGCCGGCCGCGATGAGCAGCACCGCCCGGCCCATTTCCTCACGCGAGATGAACGGCTTTTTCGGAATCTGCGGAATAAAATCGGAGGCCCGTACGATGGGCCCGGCCACGAGCTGCGGAAAAAACGACACGAAAAACGCGAAGTCCCAGATGCTGCGCAGTGGCCTGATCTGGCCCCGGTACACGTCGAGGGTGTAGCTCAGCGTCTGGAAGGTGTAGAACGAAATACCCACCGGCAGCAGCACGTGCAGCACCGGCACCGGCTGGCCCGTCAGGGCCTGGTAGCCACTGAGAAAGAAGTTGGTGTACTTAAAATAGAACAGCATCCCCAGATTGACTACCAAGCTGAGGGTGAGCAGTAGCCGGCGGCGGCCTTGGGTGGGCGAGTCGGCTATCCAGCGGGCGAAGTTATACTCGACGATGGTCGAGAAAACCAGCAGCAGGAAATACCAGCCGCTTGATTTATAGTAGAAGAACAGCGAAAAGGCCGTCACGTACAGCAGCCGCGCCCGGTGGTGGTTGCGCAGCAGCTGGTAGATGGCCAGAAAGCCCAGAAACAGCAGTAAAAAGAAGCCCGTATTGAAAATCAGCGGGCTCTTGGGGCTGTAGGCAAACTGGCCGAGCAGCCGGTCAATATCGAGGTTATCGGTAGCGAAACGCAGCAAATCCATCCTGAAGCGCGAGGTAAAGTAACAGGCCCTGCAAATCGTAGCCGGCGTGCGTGAAGTGAACAAGGTCGGCCTGGGCCAGCCCCGCCAGCCGCCAGCGGCGCATGGAGCCGTAGCCGCCCTGCACGGCACTAAAGTCCCAGTACGCCAGGTCGTGGGCCCGGGCGTAGGCGCGCAGCACGGTGCGCAGGCGGGCCAGGTCGGGGTTGCGGTAGCGGCGGGCGCGGTATGAGTCGGCGGGGGCGGTAAGCAGCACCTCGGCCTCGGGGCAGCGCTGGCGCAGGCCGCGCACCAGCGTGTCGAGCTGGCTAGCGAAGCGCGCCGGGTCGAAGCCGGGGCTAAACGCATCGTTGGTGCCCAGCGACACAATAAACAAATCGGGCTGTAACAGTGGCAGCTGCTCGAAGAACAGCGGCGCCCGGTCGAAGTGGCGCACCGCGGCGCCGTTTACCCCAATGGCGTGGTACAGCACGCCGGGCTGGCCGTTTTCGAGCAGCAGACCGTAAAGGATGCCGCGGGTTTGGCGCAGGCTGCTGCGGGTGGTACGCAGCTCCACCAGGTCGCGGAGCGAGTCGAGCGGCAGAGGCACGGCTACGCGGCTATCCAGCCCCGGCGTGGTGGCCAGCCGGCGGTCGTGGCTGTCAAAAACCTGCCAGTCGAAGGCGGCGGGGCCGGGCTGGCGCAGCACCGTCAGCTTGTTGAAGCGGTAGTCGGGCCGGCGCAGCGTAGGGATGCGCAGCGTGAAAGCCGCCCCCGAATCGGTGGTAGCCAGCGAAATGCCGCTCAGGCCGATGGGCAGCGCGCTATCGGGCGGCGACAGCACGCGCCGGGTGCGCCACTGGCTGGCCTGCGTCGGGGCCGTGCGAAAGGTGGGCGAGCCATTGGTGCGGGCCACCCCAAACGGAAAAGCCAGGCCTCGCCCCGCATTGCCATATGTGCGCTGGAGCTCCCGGCGCGCGCGCCCCGAAAACTCATCGGCTTGCACGTGCGAATCGCCCAGGTGCACCACGCTCACGCGCCCGCCCGGCAGGCCCGCCGGGTGCAGCGGCAGCTCGGCCAGCCGCTGGTAGAACCGCTGGAGGCCGATTTGCGCGTTTTCGATGTGGTTGGCCGCGGGGTTCAGAAAAGGGTAGGCCGCCCGCAGGCTGTCGAGCGGGGCCGCTGCCTGGGCTTGCAGCCGGCCGCTGCCCCCCAGCAGCGCTCCCCAAAGCAGCAGGTAAGGAAATGGCAGCGACATAGCGAGCAGGGAAAATAACCGGGGCCGATGGGCCGCAGCTAGCGGGTGGAAGTAGCCCCACCGGCCGGGCTAGCGGTGCTATCGTGGTGGGCCGACGCCTCGGGGGCCACCGTGGGGTGGGCATACTCACTCATCAGGTAAGTAAACAGCAGGTTGGCAATGCGACGTGCCCCGCGAAAGTTAACGTGCGTGTAGTCTTTGTTGGCGAGGGGCGGCGAGTCGTCTACCCACCTGACCATCGAGTTTGCGCCGCCCATAGCTTCGAATAAATTCCAGAAAGCCACGTGGTTGCGCTGCGCCAAGCGTTGCTGCGCGGCCAGCAAAAGCGGCACGCTCGGGTCGGTCACAAACTCGCCGTCGATGCGCGAGCTTTTGTCGCTCATGCCGATGAGGAGAATACTCGCCTTGGGGAAGGCGCGCTGCATGCGGTCAATCACGCGGGTCATGGTGCGCTCATAAAAGCCGTAGCTCTTGACCTGGCTATTGGCCACGTTCACACCGTAGTGCAAGATGATGAGGTGGTAGTCCTGCTTCTGGCCAAAGGCAATAAGCTGCCGCGCCGGAATGCGCGTGAGCGACATACCACTATTGCCCCGAAACGAAAAATTGTCGAGTGTTATGCCCGTTTCGCTCTCAAAGCTGACGCCGTACACCGGGCGCGGCCCCTGCGTAGCGAAGGCCAGCCGCATCTGTCGGGCGGGCGTCGTGGGCTTTAGTACCAGGTCGTTAACGGCCTGGCTGCCGTCTAGCTCGTGGGGCACGGCGTGCCCATTGGTCGTTACCAGCACCTGGTCGTGGCTGGCGCCGGGGCCATAAAACAGCCGGGCTTCGGCAAAGCGCTGGAGCGGGGCAAAGCGCCGGGTACCGGCAAACTCGACCCAGCTTTCACCGCTCGCGCTGCCGCTACTGTCGTGGGTCGCCACCACGCGGGGCACAAATACGTGGCCCGACAAGCCCAGCGGAAATTCAGCCGGCAGCTGCGGCGACACGAGGTTGTACTCGCGCCAATCGGGAGAATACGTCTGGCGAATAGTGGCGCGAAACTCGGCCGTAACTGAGTTGATGGGTACGTAGCCCACGCCTGTACCGCCAAACTCCGTTTGCAGGCTGTTGCGCAAATCGCCGGTAATGAGGTCGCCCTCAATCATAGAATCGCCAAAGTAGGCGATGCGGGTTTTGCTGCCGTCGGCCTTAGTTTGGCGCAGGGCCGCCAAGAAGCTGTCGAGGCCACCCAGGTTGGCCACGGCCGGCAGTTGGGTCACGTCTGCATTGGGGCTGGTGATGGGAACTGGGCTAACCGCTGCCGGGTGGCTAGCACTGGCTGGCCCATTGGGCGGGGGTAGGCGGGAAGCCGCTCCGGCCGTGGGCTGGCGGCGGAGCACATCGGCTAGCAGGCGCACCGGTCGTAGCTCCACGCTCCCTACGGTTAGCCCTGGTTTGAGAAAAGAAAGCAAGCCCAGCAGGCCTACAATGAGCAAAACCAATAGGAAGGGGTTTTGCGAGCGCGGTGAATCCATAACTAGCCAGTAGCTACGGCAAAATTACGCTGGCTGGCTAGCTGTCGGGTGCCCTAAGTAAGTAAAATAAAGCCAACTATTACTTAAGGTAGTTATAGGTGGCCCGAGCTGCGGAGTGGAAGGAGCATAAAAGCCTGTTCGCCAGGAACAGCTCAGGTTTGGAGGAGGTGCCCCCTCCAACTCCCTCCCGGCCCACGCACGAATGTGCCAGGGTAATAGAAGCTCTCTCAACGACTTGAAGGCCTTGACTCGCCCTGCCGGGCCCTACTGGCAAACTCGTTTGGGTATGGCCTGGTACCAAGCAGCCCACTAGTTGCCGTTAAGTACTTGACATCCACTTTGTCGCTAGATATACTTACCTTTTTGTTAAGTACACTTAGCTTTTTGCTAAAAATACTTACCTTATTGCTAAAAATACTTACTTTCTGGCTAAATATACTTACTTTTGATGCTCCTTCGATTGCAGATCTGTGTGAAGACCGGGTACGAAGCTTCATTAATTACGTGTTTTCTCACTAGCTAGTAGCAGAAAGCACGCTGTTAAATAACTGATGTTACGCACCAGCCACGTCAGCTTGCTGGAAATGACCTCCAAGAGAGCAGAAAAAGCCTGTTTCCAGCAAACTAGCTCAGGTGCTGCGTAACATCAGTTAAATAACTGTCCAGCAATTGTTTTTTAGCCCTTTTACGCGCTACTAATCTTCTACAAAGCAGACTTAATACCAGACCCCAGCTAAGCTGACAAAACTGACCCAGTAGAATGCAGCCGACAGAGTGCTCAGGAATGGCGAGCGGCCCGACTAGAGCACTGTGTCCCCTGCAACCCCCATGCCCTGGGGAACCTTTAACAAGAACGACGTCGACAAGCGCATCGAGCAAGCGCTTAATACACTAGAGCTAACCATGAAGATCCACTCCACTCTGGCCCAGCCGCCCAAAAAGCTACTGGGCTTCAAGTTGGGGTAGCCAGCCAAGGTAGTGGTGGAGATTGTGGCAGTGCTTAAGCTGAGCAACGGAGATGGCAGCGATAGATCTGCTCGGCCCAAGAAACGGCCGGCTAACTCGCTTTACGCCATCGTGTAGTAACGAATCACCAAAGGTCGCGCCTAGCCACTGGGCTAGTAGCTTCCTGTTTCAGCCAAACAGGTATACATAAGGAGCTAATTACGTTTTCACTCGGTGGGGTAGTACTTGATACCACCGAGGGTGTACTGCTGGGCCCGCTGCCCAACATTGCTACTGAATTCCCCTCTTCATTCCTAAGGCAGACTGCGCCATTTTGGCGGACGTGCGGGAGTGAAAGTAGGTCATCGGCACCCTGCTCACAGCGCTGAGCAGTGGTTATACCGCCCACAAGGCTATTGGTTTCCGGCTAGTCATCTTCGGCGTCTTCAGCACGCTCTTGGCCTTCGTTCCTAACGGTACCCTTTCGATCTGGCTGCCTTCAGGGCTGATGCCCGGTACCTTTTTGCGGGTCGTTTGGTAGTAGCGAGACGGCTGGCCGAGAAGGGCAAGTTTACAAAGCCGCTATAGCTCACTGTCCATTTTCATTGGGCGGCCACACTCTTAAGTAACTGATGTTACGCAGCACCTGAGCCAGTCTGCTGGAAACAGGCTTTTCCTGCTCTCCTGGAGATCATTTCCAGCAAGCTGACGTGGGTCGTGCGTAACATCAGTTAAGTAATTACTCTTTCCGGTTATCTCACTCTCCGCGTGTGTTTTAAGCACATGTTTTATTAGGAATGTAATGGCTCGTCAAGTTATTATTCAGGTAGAAGTAGATGGTAAGCCATTTGCACCTGACAACGATTTTTTGCGATTTTCGCTAACGCAGCAATTGGGTGGCCATCATAGTTTTGAGCTGATTCTGCCCTATGACCGAGCGGAGGACTCGAAAAGCGCGTTCTTCACTCGCACGCTGGACCAACTGCTCGGGAAACCCGTGACAATAAGTGTTACGGAATATGAGCCTTACTATGGGAAGGATGCCAGCCAGCCACTGCAGTTTAAAGGCGTTGTTACTGGGCTGAGTACCAGTAAGAATACGGACTACAGCGCCACCATAACCGTGCTGGGCTCTGGCCTCTGCCGGCAACTAGACGATGGGCTGCAAAAGCGCACGTTTGTCAAGCAAACGCTAGCCACTATTTTTCAGCAAGTCTTAGCTCCGTATTCTGAGAATATGCTGCCCCGACGTATTAAGCCGGCGCACACTGCCCCGCTGCCCTATGTGGTGCAGTACCAAGAATCTAACTACGCTTTTCTAAGCCGATTGGCGGCAGAATATGGCGAATGGTTCTATTATGATGGTCAAGTGCTGTGCCTAGGGCTACCCACTGGCGGAAAAATGTTTGATTTTGTAGCGGACGGCATCTATAACACCTTTCATTTCAACCTGACTTTGCAGCCCACCCAGAGTACGCTTTACGACTACAACTACGAGCAGCATGAGCGCTACACCAGCAACACCAGTCCGCAGCAGGTGCCCGCGCTTAGCCAGCAACGCTATAACCGGTTGGCGTTTGAGAGGGCGGAAAAACTCTTTGCCCAGGCCTCGTATACCGCGCCCGGAATGGAGATTCGGGGTGATAGGCAGCTTACCGAAGAAGCCAAATTTCTGAAGGCGTCCCGGGTGGCTAACCTAGTGATGCTGCAAGGCCAAAGTGACCGGACGGCGCTGCTGCTTGGGCGCGGGCTGAATGTGCAAGGCGAAGGCTTGGGTACTGAGAATCTGACCGATGAAAACTTCGGCACTTATCGTATTACTCGGCTTACCCACCACGTTAATGCGGCCGGCAAGTATAGCAATACCTTTACCGCCATTCCCTATTTGCTTGAAGTGCCGCCGGCGTTCCCCGCCGCCTCGGTGAACGGCACTCCCGAGCTGGCCGAAGTAATTGATAAGAAGGATCCCCAGCAGCTCGGCCGCGTGCGTGTGCGCTACTACTGGCAGGTCGTGCGGCCCCAAGATGCCGAGACGGACTGGCTACGCGTACTCACCCCTTATGCCGGGGCGGGTAAAGGCCAGCTGTTTACGCCCGAAGTGGGCTCGCAGGTGCTCATTGGCTATGCGGGGGGGCTGGCCGAGCAGCCCTATGTACAGGGCAATCTGTTTCATGCCAGAAATAAGGCGGGAGCCACCTATACCCACAATGGCGGCGACATAAAAGGTATTCAGACGCTGGCTGGCAACCGCATCACCCTCCACGACAAAAAGGATGAGGAGAAAATTGTTATTACCAACGGCAACCAGAAGGAGACGGCCATTGAAATCTCTTTCAAGGGCAAAGGCCGAATCGAAATCAAAACCTCCGGCGACCTGAGCCTTTCGGCGGGCCAGAACATAAGCATCGAGGCAGGTAAGAGCCTGACTATAAAAGCGGAAGAGCTAACAACCGAAACCGCGCAGGCTACCGAAATCAAGGCTAGCACGAAGCTCACTGTAGCTGGTAGCCGCGGTATTAGTGTATTAGGTAACTGATGTTACGCACCAGCCACGTCAGCTTGCTGGAAATGACCTCCAAAAGAGCAGAAAAAGCCTGTTTCCAGCAAACTAGCTCAGGTGCTGCGTAACATCAGTTAGGTAAAATGAAACAATCTAGCTAATACCATGGCTGCCGGAGATGAATACGCCGTTGAGGGAGCTTGCCTAATGTGTAATAAGTCGCTCATAACCAGTAGGTTCATTTGCTTAAATCCTGGCCATAAGGTTGATGGTCACGATGTTGGTACCGAGCTGGATTTTATTCCAATTCTCAATGTTCCAGCCTTTGGCGCGCTGCCCAGCATCTGTCAAATACTCACGGCGGCGAGCGGCACCCCAAAGCCCTGCGTACCTTTTCCCGGGCCTTGGCAAGGCACTCACTCAGGGCTAGTGGGGATGCGTGGCAGAGCATTGCTCAACTCGTCGTACTCGTTCTGCGTGTTTGGAGGCGAAATCGGGTTTAAAACTTCGGGGCAAAGCACGGCTTCCTTAGGCAAAGAGGCGCTGCTTGGGGGGCTAGGAGCTACTTCCGCTTCAGTGAGTGCGGCGGTAGCTCCTGCTCCGCCTAGTGGTAAGATAGTAGTGCTAGATCAGGGTAGTAAAAAAAATAAAAATTGGAACAAGGAGCTTAATAAAGTGCCTCTGGAACCCAACGCCAAGTATTTAGTAGGAGAAAGGTATCTTTATATAACTGACGATGAAGGCCGGGTATCTAAAGCCCGAGGCGTACTCGCCATAGTACCCAACAAGGGAGAGGGAGAGCGCTATGGGGAGCAATCTAAAGTAGCAAAAAGGAAGGATGGCCGTGATAACCCCGAGCATCAAAAAGACTCGCGAAGTAAGGATCAAATAGAAAAGGATAAAGACGAAAAAGCTGCCTGGGAAAGAAAATATAAGGCCGACTGTAAAAAAGCCGAAGATGATGCCAAAGCAAATAACCAGGAATATAAGGAACCAACCGCAGCCGATAAGAAAAGAGCGAGAAAAGCGCATTTGTTCCAATATGCTGATACGCGAGCCTATGAGGAAACACTGCCATACATGGACGATGGCGGCCACATATTTGGGTCACAGTTTTTTGGGCCGGGGGAGCAAATCAACTACGTGCCTCAGCATCGGAATCTTAACCAGGCCCGTAACAATGGTCTTGTTGGGGACTATAAAAGGACCCTTAATAACTGGTTCGCCATGGAAAGTAAATGGGCTACGGCACTTAGAGAAGAGCCTCCTAAGAACGTATATGCTGAAATGGAATTTTTTTATCCAAATCAGGATGGTAGTTCACGTAACAAGAAATCGATGCGACCAGACACGCTTGGGGTAAACTACTGGATAGACGGCGAGCCCGAAACTAAAATATTTGATAACGAGGGAACATATAACGAGCTACCTAAGGATGATGGGCTTCTTGAGAATGAGGAGCTATCTGAGGATGAAGAGCTACCTAAGGCGCAGTCTAAGAAGCGAACTAAGACACAGTCTAACACGCAGCCCACGAAGCGGATTAAAAAGCAGTAAAAACGTCATATTGAGCATGTGGAAGCATGGCTTCTAAACAGCTCTAACCAACTAATTTCAAATAACTAATGCTTCTTTCCCATGGATGTAGTTGAAATCTATGCTTTTATCGCGCAAACCGTTATCGACAGTATTTATGAGGATGACTGGCAGAAAGCGTACATGCTTATTGAGCGGCAAGACGGTATGGTAAAGTTTGGAACTGGTAGATATACCGACGACTCAAACTACTTAAAAATTTTCTCCGTACGCGACCTGCGGACCTCTATGCAAGGGGCTCGGTTGCTTAATCAACTGCACGCGACCACCACCGCCGGGGGGAACAATCGCTGGAATTTCCTTTGGTTCACCCTCTTGCCCAGCGGAGCTTTCGAAATCGACTTTATCTGGCATCAGGACGAAAAGGACAAACTAACCCATTTGTCGCAAACTCAGGACCTGAAACGCTCCGCCCGCTTTGCCGACCTAGCGGCCTTCACGCAGATGCAGGCCGAGCGTAGTAGCTCCTTGGTCTACGAATCGCTGGTGAGTGCAGTGGTTGAGCTTATTTCGGAAGAATGGACCACTGCCTGGGTCAGCTTAAGTGAAGCTGGTATTGGCATTATCGAACACCACGCGGCCTACCAGAGCCCGACGGAGGAAGAGCAAGAGAGCCTCAATATTACCCGTAGCTGGCCCGCGCTGCTGGCCGTCGAGGAACTGCGCCGCCTCAAGACGGATGGTGGCCACCCCGACTGGCAGCAGGTAACGTTTCGGATTACCGCGGCGGGCACCTACCACGCCACCTTTACCACTAAGCCCGCCGCGGAGAACGCCCCAGTTAAGGGCTATACCTCCGAGGGGCAGTGGCTAGCCGCCGATGCGCCCACTACGCCCAACGCCTAAGCCCACCCTACTACTGTATTTTTCACCCGCCCTTACCGCATTTCTTGCATGGAGCGTTTAAGTGATCTCTATACCCGCCACGCTGCGCTCGCGCTGGAAAAGCAACTAGCTTTGGGCCAGATCATAGGTGCTAATAACTTTACCTTTGATGCCGATGCCGGCATGCTCAGCTTTGGGGAAGACCTGCAATTTCCGATGCAGGTACTCGGTACGGTTTCGCGCCAAAGCAGCACGTGGCTCTGGGCCTGGGCTAGCCCGCAGCCCATGCGCCCCGCCCTGCTGCACGCCGCCGAGCACTTGCGCGTCTTGGGCCAGCGCCTCCATATCGCAGAATTGTTTGAGGACGGCTTCGACGTTGTGACGCCCGCCGTAGCCGGGCTAATGCAGGACCCCAATGCCGAGCCTTTGGATGGGCACTACCTGGCGATGCTGGCGGCGGGCGTGTGCCAAGCCAGCGCCTACTACGGCGCCGACTATGGCCGGGGCATTGCCTACGTGCTGCTGCCGCAGGTGCCGGCGGTAGATGCCCAGCTTAGTGAGGAGCCCGCGAAGCTCGCCGCCGTTTTTGCCCAGCTGCTTCAGCTGCCCTACAGCTTCGACCACCGGGCCGCCTTGGCCGCCTACCTCCAGCAAAAAGGCTACACCGTGGGGCAAGATGACTCGCGGGTGCACGGCCAGAAGAACGGCCGCCACCTAGTCGCTACTTTCGACCTCGCCGGCCGGCTCCGCACGTTGGAAGCCGACGGTGAGGTGGTCCAGTTACGCTGGGCAGTTTAGGGTACTAAGTTGAAGGCGCTGTTGATGAGTATGATACGGTGTTTGATAGTTAATGCTGGAGTGCAGGCGCTCGTGCTTATAGTAATCAAAATACTCGGCGACGCTGGCTTGGGCGTCGGCCATGTCGGCAAAAACGGGCCGCTCGCGGACCTCGAGCACTTCGGTTTTGAGGCGTGCCCACAGACTCCCAAAACCTGTAGCCGGTTTTCAGCCTGGGCATTATCGTAGCAGTCGCCCCGGCAGCTCTGCGAGCGCAGGGCCTCATGGTCATGGAGTAGTTTGCGGTAGGCGTTGCCGCAGTACTGCCCGCCCCGGTCGGAGTGGACGAATAAACCAGGCGTGGGTGGTTGGGACCAACAGGCTCGTTGTAAGGCACTGGGCACCAATTCTTCGGGCATCGTAGCCCCGACCTGCCAGCCCACCACTTGCTTGCTGGCCATATTCTGAAAGGCGCACAGCTGGGCCCAGTCGCCATTAGTCAGCGGCAGATACGTGCTTCGCTGACCCAGACCCGATTAGCCTGGGGCTGGTCGAGCAGCCGGTTCGGGGCGCAGCGTAGCCCGTGGGGCAAGTCGGTCGTGCGCGGGGTAAAGGCCTTGGGTTGCAGCGCGTGCAGGCCCCGTCGGCGCATGGCCGTGCGTAGCCGCTGCCGGCCCACGCGATAGCCCTTGCGGCGCAGTTCGGCGCGCAGCCGCCGTGTACCATAACAGCGCTTATGCACCCCAAACACCTTGACCAGCGCCGTTTCTGCGCTACCTTTTGTTGCTGAGCTTGTTGCCACGCGTAGTAACCGCTGGCCGGCACTGCCACTAGCTGGCAGCGCAGCCGCACGGGGGAGTGATCCCGCTGCGCTTCGATGAAACAATAACGGGTAATTTTTTGGATATCTGCGAGATAACGCGAATCAAGCGTTTGCTGGCGATGGCTTTTTTAAAATTTCTAACTCCTGCGCCTGCCGCCGATTAGCGGCCCGCAGCTGGCGCAGCTCGGCGGCAGCGGTCGGGTCGAGTGCTGCGCCTTAGGCCGCCACCGGCGTAAGCGCTTCCTGTTGCCACTTATAAATTTGTTTGGGGGTCGATATTGAGGGCGCGGGCAGCCGCCTGGGTCGAGCGACTTTCACCGGCCAGGCGCAAGGCTTCGGCCCGGAAGGCGGCGTTATACCGCCGACGTTTGCTGGGTGGAGGGCTGTCTTTCATGACGTTCGAAAGGTAAGACTTTATTCTGTCCAGATTTACCCGACCACCTCAGCCTACTCCTACCGGCAGTTTCCAACTCGCTGCTTAATAGCGCGGCTTGCGAATCAGCATCCACGCTACAGCCAGCCTGTACACCTACCCGGAAACCGCGTTAGTGTTTCCAGTTATTATTATGCTTCACCACGCCGTACGTTAGCTCCTCAGCTGATAGTTTTATCACCGTCACCCAACTAGGCTTACTTGGCTTATTGTCCAGCTCGAATCTTACTTTGAATTTTCTTTGGAAGCCTCGGCAGCGGGCATTCGTAAACATAATTGTTTGGCGCACAGAATTACCATCGTCCTCAAATATCAGCAACTTGAAGTTTAGCACCATGTTAGGATTGTCGCCCCAATATTCCAGCGTGTCATCAGCGCTCATTACAATCTCAACCTGTAATTTACCAGCCATCACTTTCCCTTCTAGGGCCATTGCACCAAACGCGTAGTTAGCTTATCGGGGTAGTTTCTTCTAGCGGCAGTTGGGCCAGTAACTGAAGGAGAAATTGGTCATCGCGGGCGGCTTTTTTACGCTTTCGTTTCAGG
>Ga0160429_1000314_pt1 | contig 53143 bp, 49 predicted proteins | sample SolpanmetagenomR_FD_108199 | JGI IMG/M metagenome (GOLD analysis project Ga0160429, IMG submission 108199) | Solar panel surface microbial communities from Lawrence Berkeley National Laboratory, California, USA - R | ecosystem: Engineered > Built environment > Solar panel > Unclassified ... | reverse complement strand
TGGACAATTCTACACACACGCACGAAGACCACGATGAGTCTGATGACGAGAACGACCACATCCATGCTGCCGTACCGCTGGCCGATGGTGAAGCAGGCGACGCTTGCGCCATCTGTCTCGACACACTCGAAGACGACGACGAAATCCGCGGCCTCACCTGCGGCCACGCCTTCCACGCAGGATGTCTCGATCCCTGGCTCACCTCTCGCCGTGCCTCTTGCCCACTCTGCAAAAAAGATTACTACATCCCAAAACCACGCGATCCAAACTCCACCGAACCGCACATAATTCCCATACAACCGGCGCCAATCTGGGTGGGAGGACGAGGCTTCTATCCGCGACAGCGAACGTTCGTCATGGGCGGCAGGCTGGCCACTGTCAACGTCGACGATCTGGGATATCACGACTTCCGAGCAGTACAAACAGCACCTCGACGTACGGAACCTTCAAGAGGTGAGCGCCTCGCTGACAGGATATTTGGGAATCCGAGGCGTCATTTGCCTTTCTTTGGAGAAAATCGACCTGCGAGATCCGCCAGAGAAGCGACGAGTGAGACAGAGCAGCAACCAGAGCAAGCTGCTCCAGTGGAGACAGAGGTTTCAGGTGCTGTAACGGAACGAGGAAGGTGGAATCAAACATACGTCGAGCCTCTCGGACGAGCACTACCCAATCCAGGCGATCTTGAGGCTGGGCTTGGTAGTAGAGATGCAGGCATGCATCGGGGAGGTATGCCGGCGAGCTGAGGAGAATTTGGCAATGCAACAAACAACACCAGGGAGGATACTTGTTAGCCTTTGCGTTGCTGATCTAATGACTTTTCTTCTTCTGGTATGTAGGTGTACCCTTTATGAATCCCCTTTCACAACCGATCTGCGTACACGATTCGTATACATTTGTGCAACTCGCTTCGACCTCCTGAAGAGAGACATGACTTGACCCGATATGTACGGGTTTCTCATCGTCGCCATTTCCTTTGCACAAGAGACTTCGGTATTTTCTTCGAACTTGTTTGTACAATGCTATGTCTACATATGCTTGGAATATCCCTGATCCCCTCATGATCGTTGCTGGACGACACTAGTTGTTATGCATATGCCGTATATGTTCCAGGCGCATCAGAGGTTGTGAGAATTTGTATTGAAGCCAATAAAAAACAAAAAGGAATATGTGTGTGCCCGATTTCGGAATGGTTGTTGAATAGTATGTTGAAGTATACCTCAGTAAACGCTGCCTTCAACCACCCTGAACGAGCTCAAAAAGAGGCCAAGTCCACTTTAGAACTATCCTGTTCTGCCTAAACCTATCACTCTCTCGCACTCCTTATAGACGACGAAGACAAGATGACGGTACAATATCTGCTATATGTATTGTATGTACACTCATCGGATCTGAGCTATGTATTTGATGATCGAGACAAATATCCTGCCATCTTCTATACCAGGTATGTTTAGTTGCTGGACTGGAATGCTTTCCCGTTAGCGTTACGGCTTGCGTCCTGCGAAGGGCAAGCAATGGTTCATAGACAAAATGTGTGAAACCAAAAAGCGTCTGTATGTTTCAGATGCGTCTCAGTCTAGCGAAAAGGGGTTTCTTGGCGCACCTCAACCGCCAAACTCATTCCTTTTCAAGCACAAGATTCATCAGTTCAGCGTTATTGCCAGCCCTTAGAATCTTTGAAAAACCCCAATCCAACACGCAAAAGAGCTCACCGCCGCACCTTCCTCAACCTTCCTCCATCCTACTAATCCTGTTCTTTCCCCATTTCCACAACACTCCGCTCTCCGCACCACAACGATGACCAAATTCCGCCCCTGCATCGACCTCCACTCGGGTCAAGTGAAACAAATCGTCGGCGGCACTCTAACAACCAACACCTCCGAGCTCAAAACCAACTTCGTCTCCTCAAAACCGGCATCCTATTTCGCACAGCTTTACCGAGACAATAAACTTGAAGGTGCTCATATCATTATGCTTGGTCCGGGGAATGAAGAGGCTGCGACTGAGGCGCTGAGGACGTGGCCGGGAGGGTTGCAGGTTGGTGGTGGGATTACGGCGGAGAATGCGAAGGGGTGGATTGAGAGGGGGGCTGGTCAGGTAGGTTCTTTTTTTGTTTTTTTTTGTTCTTTGTTGTTGTGGAGAGGGTTGTGAATGATGTTTCATGCGCGGGTGCTAGCGGATCGTGAGGGTGACAGGGGCACTGCGAGGTTTATTGGCGCCATGTTCCTTGCCTTTTCTTGCTAGTCAATCTGGTGAAAAGTGATAGCAGTCAGCAGAAGGGAAGTGTCCTGCACATGAAGGAGCACCCTAGGTGCGCTTTGCATCGACTTCGTGTGTTTGTCCTCGCTCTGATAAGCGATCGATCATGGCTCTGTGGTGGCTGCTTGGTGGGAAGCATAAGAAATTCTCCAATACGTTTCTATGTCATTATTGTCATATTCCTTGGTGCGAGACACGCTCGTACAAGATGTTGGCAAGGAAGACCAAGTCACAACTGCGTATTCAAAGACTTTCTCATCAAGATTAACTATACTCGCTACCGACCTGGTGACGATCGTAGAAATCGCGACACACAAATAATCTCATATTCCAAGTCCAGCACCACATAGTCTCCATTAACAATATATATCCTCCCAGCATTTCCATCGCCACCTATCCCTCCTCCAATATTTTTATCCTCCAACTAACAACGTTATTTTCCTCCCGTAGGTCATAATAACATCCCACCTCTTCCCATCCGGCACCTTCTCTCAACCTCGCCTCGACGCGGTACTTAGCTCCCTCAACAACGATAAAGAAAAGCTAGTGATCGATCTAAGCTGTCGACGGAAAGGAGAATCATGGTTTGTAGCGACGGATAGGTGGCAGACAATAACTGATTTTGAGATTACCAAAGGTACGGTTTGAAGTTTCCTTGCATTGAAACGTGCTGATTGTGCCGTGAATGTGTTGCCGATATGTGTTACGAAAGAGACAGTAGGAGGAGCTTTGCAAAAGAGAAGGGAAGTAAAATAGTAAGAGTAGTTGCGAGACAGAGGCGATAGATGAGTGGTGAAGATGGTCACAAGCAGCTCCTGCTGTGTTACTGATGACTACGCACGATCAGGGAAATAAATAGCAGCCAGAGAAGCCTCTGATTGCCCTTCTCCCTCTACCCCCACCAAAACTACCAACCAAATCTTCACCTTCAGCTCCCCACCCCACCACACCACCATCTTCCCACATCTCCCATCCACCATTTCCACTCGGCCCAAGCCTCCTTCCATTCAACGCTAACCCGCCTCTCCCCCAGAAAACCTCACCCACCTTTCCACTCGATGCGCCGAATTTCTGATCCACGCCGCCGACAACGAAGGTCTCCAACGCGGCATTGACGAATCCCTTATCAGCACTCTCGCCTCCTACAACCTGTCCATTCCCATCACCTACGCTGGTGGCGGCCGCAATCTCTCTGATCTGGATCGCGTGAAGGAGTTGAGTGGAGGAAAGGTGGATTTGACGTTGGGGAGTTGTTTGGATGTTTTCGGAGGTAGTGGGTGTAGGTTTGAGGAGTGTGTAGAGTGGAACAACAAGCAGGAGAATGGGGTGTAGGTGGGTGTTCTTCAATGTCGTGGAAGGCGTAGGTTTGTGATGCAGAGCGTGATTCGGGATGCTAATCATGCTGGGGCTCTGTGAAACGCGCAACGAATCTCCACGCTTATGTTTAGCTGCCTGGGTCGAGGAATCAGAGCAAAGAGGAATAGACCGTTCAGATCTTCATGTGACCGATTCCAGGGAAAAGCCGACAAGTCACATAACCTTCAATGCACCACTCCATTCTACGAAACTACCTAGAGCCGCCGCTGCATTCCCAAACGGCCACAGATCGACCTAACTACCCCAATACCCCACACACTCCTCAACATCAAATGCCAACTAGACTTCGAGCTCTCCATCCTCAAAAGCAAATCAGGCAGGACCGCACAGAACAACAGAACATAACCCGATGGTTTCAGGTGATGACTTCTCATAACGCAATCCCACCTGCCCCAAAAGAGTGCACCACTTGCAGCAGCATCTGAGCAGGAAGTCTTCCAGAGTTGTTTACCACAGCGTCAGATCTGTTTAAGATAGAAGAGGCGCAAAGCAAAGCCGTGGCGTAAACCAATTCCACACACTCGTTACACCATATTCGTACTGAAGTGAACACTACAGGCGCCATCGGGCAACCCAAATCCAAATACAATAGAAACCACGACGATGAGACCACAGCAACACGTTCTATAACCAAATACAACCTCCACATCGACCACAACACAACCAGAATAGCCACCGCAAGCACAAGGATTCTAACACACTAGCATCATCAAATCAGCACTAACCACACGCTCAAGCTCTAAACCAACTCCCGACAGAAAAGAGAAAGAGATGTATTCGACTAACAACTGAAGTATCTCGAGCACCTTGGGGATCAACAACATCGTAAACAACAAGATGACCACTAAGTTCTTCAAACATGTCACAGTGCTTAATCGAGCTAAAGGAAGGCTACACTTTAAAGTCGTCAATAGATAACACATGCTTGCTGCAGCTACAGCTACAGCAGGCGAAGAGCATGTCGCTATAAAAGATTTTATCCTCTAGCCAAATATCGCTGGTCTTAGAGGCATACCTTAAAGTCTTAGCTAAAACCTGACAAGCAGAAGTCTTCGCAACTTACTATGTGCGAACGTCTCGACTTTACCGAACCTGATAATGACTTTAATAATGTCTGCGGATTCTAGTGGCCTATCGGCCTCATTCCTCTAGTGGTAAGCCTAAGGAGGGATAGGGAATCAGAACCATAAGAACACGTCATGACCAAGAAGGACATATCGCACCAGAAGAGTGCACCGAATCCCATTCTTGCCTACCATACCTGCTGAAGAAGGCAAAATCCACCGACTACAAGATCGCTCAAGGATGATTGACAGGAAACAATCATTCTCTCCACACTGGCAGGATCCTCGAAGTGGTCGGTGCAAGACTTTAAAGATCCTAAGGTTTGTCACTTGTCTTTCTCGAAGAAGGTCGGTCGCCCTTGTTCTAAGTATATGTTCTTCAGGTTCATTCTTTCATTTTATGAAGTCGGGCTTCGAGCAGCGATGCTAGGAGGTAGACTTCCTATCTTGAGAATTGGCATGAAGCCTTTACCTCTCCCGAGGTTGCTTTACGCTACGGAGAGCCTGAAGCGTGGTATAATAGATCTGTCTTGCGCAGCAAAGGGGAAGCGGGGTACAGTATTCGCGTCTTCTAGTAGCCAGCTTGCTTGCGATTGAGCAGCGCTGAAGGGGATGAGGGAGTGTGGAAATGTCGAACATAGCAGATTGAATCTCATGTTTTGCAAGATGAAACGATAGCGACACCACTTTGTGCGTCAAGTCGCATGCATATGAAGGTTGGCAAGCCGCACATATCCAGTTACGGCAAGTAAGCAAAGTAGCAGAAAATAAAAAAACATAAGAAAATATTTTCAATCCAGCTCCATCTACATAGATTCCTCGCCCTACTCACAACATACATACTCAAGCCCACGCCCCCACCAATGCCATCAACAACCCACCAGCCACTACCGCGCCACAAGCCTCCAACCTCTTCCTGCCCACCAACACCTCATAACTCTTATCGCTCAAAAAGTCCTCCGCCAGTAACTCGACCAATCCTGCAAAAAGCAACAAGCCAGAACTAATCGCATTCGTGACTCCTACCATCAAAAGGCCAGTCTCACTCGCTGGATCATACAGATTATGCACCAACAACCCAATCGCCTGGCCGGCGGGGGTCGTCGTGCCGTATGCCAAGGCCATAAGCCATGGTTTTGAGGATGTCGTGTCGAAGGCGCGGATGGAGGCGATCCGGGAGCCGAGGGCGAGGCCTTCGAAGGTTTGATGGAAAGAAATTGCGACGAGGAGTACGATGAAGGAGGTGCCAGTTGCGACACTGAGGGCCATGCCGATGAAGATGGAGTGGAAGAGGATGCCGGCTTCGAGGAGCATGACTTGGAGGATTTGTTTTTTCTCGTCAAGGGAGGTGTTGCCCGGACTTTGGTCTATTGCGGTGGACTGGTGGTTGGGGTCGAAACGTGGTGGGGTGGAGGAGTGGTGTTCGTTGGTCCTCCTATTGGCTTTTACTGGGGTTAGAGGGTCGTCTTCGGAGTCGAGTTCGTCGAGATCGAGGTCAGAATCTTGGTCTTGATCTTCTCGCCTGTCGACTGCCGTATCAGCCATGCCCGGTTCTTGAGCGTTTTTGACCAAATGCTTGGATCCTTCAGCAGATGCTACGGAGGTGAACGACGGATTAAATCTTGAAACATGAGGTCGTGATGGACTCATCAAGGAAGCTGCATCTGATTTTGCACTTTGGGAGCCGAAGCTACCTGTTCTATATCTCTTCAAGGCTGCTGCTGGCCTAACATGTCTGTTGCCTCTGTGTTCTTTACCATTTGCTTCGGTATCAATGTTTAGTTCGTAGTCGTGAGAGTGGCCGGCTCCTCGTGTTGCAAAGAACATTTCTATTCCAATGACTGTGAATACAGACATCATTGCTATCAGACCAGGCATAGCGGTGTATCGTTCGCTCCAAAACGGAGGTAGACATGGGTCTGTTAGAGAGGTAAAGGCCGTTGGAAGGAGATGGCAGAAGGCTGTTGCAATGAGCACGCCGGTACCGAAGTGACGGGAGAGGAAAAGGAAGCGGTGAGGGACGGGGAGGGAGGGGAATCGCCGAACAATAACTGGAAAGGCGCATGCTATAGATAGGTGTATTAGAAAGGTGTATGCAGACGAGCTTTCGGTCAGTACGAACCTGCTACACTGAGGAATAGGATGAGAAAGAGGGCAAAGACGTGTAGAGGGGTATTGTAAACCCCTTTGGCACCTGAGCCACAAACTGGCCGGATATCATCTTCATCTTGCCTGGTGAGAAGTTCTGCTCTGAGGAGTTGGGTTGAGATAGTCGAGAGAGTGACGGTCAGGTCTGAGGCCGGGCTTCCTTCATTGTTCATAGTTTGGTGTAGTCGGCGCGCTCATGCAATTGCTTGTATGGCGCATGCCGGCGTCACAGGCAAGAAGAGGAATAATGAGTGGGTGACGAGAAGAGAAGAGAACTGAATGAGTGACGATCTCGTAGTTGTCGTGAGCCGCTGCACCGAAGAAACATACGCAATGAGCCCCTGATTCAAAGGTGAAACATTAGACATTACTCGAAGAATAAACAACCAACGTGGGCGTATTATATAAAACAGTCAAAATTGAATGTTGACGTCGCGAATCAGCATGTTCACTTGATCTTCTTGTTGGACCTCCCCTATATCTAAAGCACTAAACTCCTTCCCTCTAATCACTATCATCATCATGAAACCTTTCCACTCTTATCTGCGGTACCGCTCTAGCAGGCAATGACTCTCCTTCCTCTTCCCGATCCAAGTCGTCAAAGTCGTCTGGGTCTGCAAGCCCATCGTTTCTGCTCCCACCACGACCAGACTGTTCTGCCTCCATAGCTTCAAGCTCATTTGCTCTCTGTTTCGTCTGTCGATAAATAAAGAATGCTGTTCCTGCGCCAAAGCACATGGAGAGTAAGACACTGATCCAATTGAGGGCTTTGTCTCTGGGATCCATCCTGTCCACGTCTCCTGCAATTGCAGCGAGTCTGCTTCCAATGAATACGTGGATGAGCAGTTTCGGACTCGCTAGTGCAGTTGCGAGCATGAAGGTTGGCCATTGCACGGTAGGAAAGGTAGCAATAGCGCCATTTGAGATTGAATATGGCAAAGGACATAGCCTGATCATGACCAGCAACTTTAGACCATCATGTTTGAGTGTGAGCGCTAAAGCGGTGAAGCGGCGGTCATTGGCCACCATACGTGTTACCCAAGCGGATAAGATATGGCGAGAAGCTAGGAAGGAGGCGGTTGAGCCTAGGATGGTGGCGGATGCGACAATGAACCAGCTGTAGAGTAATGTTAGCTTGCATACCATACTAGTATAAATACACTCAACATACCCATTGCGAACACCATATACGAATCCAGCAATAGTGACACAACTCGAGTAACCAATCAATGGTGGGAAACTGACGAGGAATGTCAAGAGCCACAAGACGCACCAACCACCCTTGACCTCCCTCCATCGCTCTGCTAGCGGCGCAATCCAGGCAAAGACGCTTTCTCCAAATCTTAGAAATAGACTCAAGAAGAGGAGGGATATTATTACAGCTGCAACGAGCAAAACCTGTTGAGGTAGTGAGAGTGCCCGGTATGTGTCTGATACACGTCGATAGGAGGAGAGAGTGGTGCGTTGTAGCTTACCCAGGCGTGAGCGGGTGGCTGAGGAGATATCAGACGATGAGGAATTGCGTTGGCCGGATGTGTCGAGAGAGATGTCATTATCGCGGTAAGGACGGTCGTCGTCTGTGGGTGAAGCGAGTGCGCGAGCGTCTTGGTAGGCTGGATGGACCATCTTGACTGGAATGGATGTGCTGCCGACAAGGATGAGGACCCAGGAGGTTGACCAGAATGCGGGGAGGAGAGGAGGTACTGTAGTCTTCTTGCGCTCTTGCTTTGGGTGTCAGAGGCCAAAGAGGGAGACTGTCAAAGGATGCGAAGAGATTCAGCTGGTATAGCTGAGCAGAGCAGGCAGGCAGGCAGGAGAAGGAGATCTAGCAAGTGATATGTACTTCGTAGTACTGTACTCGGGGCTTGTCAACGATAGTGGCTTGGCAATTGGCCATGTCTCTTGGTGTGTCGGAACTTGTCACATCACATCGTCAACAACATCATCCCTATGCGTCACCATGTCTTTTCCCTTGCATCAACAGCTCTTTGAAAGAGTAGACACGCTGCAGTCCTCCATCCAGCAATCCCTCGTCCTCATCCAACGCCTCGCCTCCCTCCAGCCTGACGACATTGACGACACAAGCCAAGAACCTCTGCCAGATACCTATCGAGCAGACGTCGCCGAAGAGATCCAAGACAGCTTGAAGCAGCATCAAAGCGAGCTCGAACTGATTCAACAAGATGTAGAAGATGTCACAACCGCTCATCCGCGAAAGCCTGGCCATCACAACTTGACCAAGCGCGAGCAAGATCGAGAACATGCCAATACAGAGCTCTTAACCAAGTCTTCTAAGCTTAGCGAGAATTTCAAGATGTGAGTAATTTGTATACTCAGACCGACAACCATCTCTCAATATCATAACTAATCTCTCTACTCTACACTAAAGCGCACGCATCCGCTTCCGCAAAGCTCAACTCCAAGCAAAACGCAACGCCGACCTATCCCTCGAACAAGAACGAGCCGCCCACATCTCCTCCCTCCAAGCCGCCGCAGCTGCCCTGACCATGCCACCATCCACCACCTCCTCCTCTCAACCCACCGACACACGTACCTCCACCGAATTGCGCACCGCCCTCTTCGCCAATCGCCGCACAAACACCCGCACCCAAAAGCAGTCAACGCAAGAAGATATGGTCCTGTCCGCCTCCTCCGACCTAACTTCCTCCCTCCGCCGCACGCACAACCTCCTAACCACCGAACTCTCCCGCTCCCGCTTCGCCCACGAAACGCTCGAAACATCAAACGCTCAGCTCCGAGAACTGAATGAGCGCTACACCTCTCTCGACGACTTGCTATCCAAATCGCGCAGTTTGTTGGGCACGCTCGTCCGCAGTCAGAAGAGCGATACGTGGTATTTGCAGACGACGTTGTATATTCTAGGCGCGACGATTGCGTGGTTGGTGTTTAGGAAGTTATTGTATGGGCCAATGTGGTGGTTTGTGTATTTGCCGTTTAGGCTATGGTATGGTATGAGTTGGTGGGTGATGAGTAGTATTTGGGGTTTGGCTGTGTCGTCTAAAGGCAGGAATGGGACGGACGTGACGAATGCTGGGTTTGGGCTTGGGTCTGCTTCTGCTTCTGCTTTAGTCAGAGCTTCGTTGCCGAGTATGGGTGGTGCGGCAGCGAGGTTGGTGAGACGCGGAGATGATAGTGATGCAACCCCAATGAGCGAAATGGTGTCCAAAATGGTAGAAGCTTCCAAAGCCATGCAGGACGCTACTGCTAGTGTCACGCAGGAAGCAGAGGCACAAATAACATCCGATGATGCTCAACCACAAGAGATCGGTAACGACCAGGCACAACAACAAGAACAAGAACTAAACGGTGCACCACCGCACCAAAGACAAAACGAACCACAAGCAGCAAATATTCATCGAGGTGACGGAGCGGTCCTCCAGGAACGAGGAGATGTTCCTAGAAACCCTAAGAAGAGGATGATGGAGGTTCCGATGGAGCCTCCCCAGATGCAGAGGCGAGATGAGCTATAGATGGATGGTGGAAGGGAAATGAAATGTACACGACATAACGTTATCTCCGCCTTCGTGATGAATGCTGACGTTGAGGAAATGTTGTGATGCAATGACATCCTTATACGACGAAAGAAGGTTAATACAAAACGTCCTGCAGGCTGCTCAATCATACTTATTACTACGTCCTCTAAATACTCTTACATGCCTTTGGTAAGATTTGTTGAAATGTTGTAGATGCGGTATTAAGACTTTTCCATGTCTTATCCATATTCTGATTTCTGTTTCTATATCTACATCTCCATGCTCTCCCTTTCTCAATCACTATGCCATATTGTATCAGATAGCTTAGGCTGTACCGCATGTAATGTTTAGTCCCTACACCGTGCTCATCTTTCTCTTGTCCTAGGTCTCAGGTCTAAGGCAAGCGAGTAATCACAATATGCATCGTATACGAGGAGAAAGAAACGACAACAGATCCTTCTGACTTTGGACAAGTGGTCGGAAGTGTGTGCATGCGAAGGAAAAGAGAAGAGAATGTGTGCTTGCGTAAGGAAGACAAGAAGAAAGCCCTTCGTGAATCTGCTCGTATCATGCTCTCTTGAGATATTGTGGGTTATGAAGCAGCTACTGCTTGATTGATTATAGAGAATGCCTCGCCTCGACGCATTTCCCACCTCAAAAAGGTCTACACTCACCTTCCCTTTCCCTCTCTCTCCCTCGACTCAATCAACTTAACCCGCGCAGCCAAATCACTAACATGCTCATCCACCTCTCCCACACTCTCCCCAACCTCCTTTGCTAACCCCTCCAGCGCCTCCTCCAACATATATAAATACTCTTTATTCTCCCCCGACGGACCCCTTGATCTGAAAATGTGTGCGGCTAATGCGTTAAGGGTTTGTGGGCCCATGAATTGTGGGTTTGATGGGAGACCGATGTAGACTAGACAGTTTATCGGAGCTTGGAATGTGATGCTTGTGGTGGTAGTGGTGGTATGTAAAGCAACCATTTCGATCGTGTAGCCATTTATTTCGCGGATATCTAGGTATTCCTTCACTGATGCGACGTGCTTAGGTGGGATGTGATAGGCGGCGCCCCAGGTGCGGAGGGGTGCTGTTGCATGCTGGTGTAGTGTAGGATGATGGTAAGCTTTCCGATGAGAATGAGGGCGGAGACGAGGAGGGGAGAATAGCTTGAGGATACGAAAAGAAACGGAGTATGGAGAGGTGGTAAATATAACTCACCTCATCAACGAGTGTTTCCCAGTGTTGGCGTGGTATCAACGTGACAACACGGCCGGGTGCTGAGGGTGTGCCGCGATGGTCTTCGCTGTGAGTAGGAAAAGATGTCAGTTTCTTGCATGCTTCGCTTGTCCTAGCAGCGTAATCTTCTCGTGTAATCTACGTTTGACTTCTTGACCTCGAGCGAACCATCATCCAATCTAAGACTGCAAAACTCACCTAGCCTAAAACAGCGGCATCAGCAGTTTCCTCTCATACATCTACCGTTCCCTTTTGCTTCTGGACCGCCGCTGGAGGATCGATCTATCCCCATGATTGTATCCCCGCCTGTTTGGGACGTTCAAGCCTGTTCTTTTCACAACCCGTCTTATCTCTTGCTTGTATTTGAATCGGCGCTGTTCATACCTGCCAGAAACGTCTCACATAGCCCTGAATGTATCCAGGAACTCTTTGATCTGCAGCAATGTAGGAAGTAGTCAGCTATGTGATCGTGGTGTATCAATTGTTGCGCCGTATAGTTGTACGTGTGCGGTCTATTCGCATCGGTGCAAGACCAAGCCTAGGAGGGAGGAGGCGGGGATTTGAGGACGAGGGTATACGGAGAGGGCATACCAAAGTGCGGCGGCGGTTTCCAGATAAGACTCCTATCAGATCATTATTATCAGATCATTATGTTATTATGATTCTCATGAGAGAAAGTGGTGGGGAGGGAATTCAAACCCATAGCCGAACAGCCAGAGGCCTTCTTCTTGTTCCTGCTCAGTTAATTGGGGTTTTGGTGGCATAGTTGAGAGTTAAGGATAAAGTAGCAAGAGGCAGTGGAAGAGTGATGTTTCAGACATTGCTTCAATGCAGTTTCGGAATGACTCGCAGAATGACGATGTTTGTTGACACTTGACATGTGATCGAATAAGGTTGCGACAGTGTGGTGAAAAGCAATGGAAAACATTCGAAAGGAGTTCATCATGTCTGTCTGATTCACAGATAGAGCCGGAAAAGTCCCCTCCCTCTGCCAATACTTGTTGCGTATTCCAGCTTCATTTTTGTCAAAGAAATCCAAATAGCCCAAGGTATCATGCTTCATCTTGCTTCAAAGAGTCGTTCATATCCCAGTGATGCTCTTCTCGTCTTTCGTCGTCATTGCCTGCCGGGGTATAGAGTGTTCTTGTTTCTCCTTGCCAATCATCTTTTTGATGTATCGTTAAGTGTGCGTCGATTAGGTGTCGTGTCGTTAGATTCAATCTTTTACCAACCACCACCTTGTCCGCCACGACCTCCATCGTCGTTGCCGTAGCCACCTTGTTGCTCACCGCCATAGCCACCTTGAGCCCCCTGGTAGCCGCCTCCTTGACCACCTTGGTATCCACCACCTAAAGACGTTATTTTGTGATCCAAATCTAAGATGATGATTGACACTCACCATATCCTCCACCTCCACCAGATTGATAACCGCCGCCGCGACCACCTGAGGTGTCAGCAGATCAGTCATATAGATTCGACATGTCACTTACCATAGCCTCCTCCTCCTCCATAGCCACCACCCCTTCCACCATATCCACCACGATCACCGCCGTAGCCACCGCCGTAGCCACCACGGCCACCTCCACCTGCGAACGTTAGTCTCGCAATCCAAATTGACTCTGGGACTTGGCTTACCATAACCACCTCCACCACCAGAGTAGCCACCACCTCCGCCCATTCCACCACCTCTTGGACCTTCCGAAGCCTTGTCGCAACGAATGACACGACCGTCAAACCTAGGGAAGCGCTTCGTCAGTGTGAATGTTCATGAATGCACAGCGCAAACCAAGGGTTTCATGTTCAAGAATGAATTGTTTCTCGAAGCCAAAAGGATGACTCACTCGACATTGTTCATTGCAGCAATCGCGTTGTCAGCATGCCCAGGCTCAGCGTAGCGCACGAATCCGAAGCCACGACTTCTGCCACTGTCTCTGTCCTTAACGACGGTCTATTGGGGTGTTAGTTCTCTTATCACAGAGTGTGAGGTTTGACGTGACTCTTAACTTACAGCTTCTTCGACGATGCCAAACTCCTCAAACTTCTGGCGCAAGGTCATATCATCAGTGTGCCATGCGAGGCCTCTAGCGATGATGTTAGGGTATGTTTTGAGCTGTGAAGATTTGACGCGCTGATGTACCCAACAAAGAGCTTGGACATGATGAGTGGATGAGTGTTGGTTCTGGATAGAAAGTAGTTTCCAGATGTTGTGTAGATAATTAGATCGAGCTGCGCGGACAATCCAGTAAAGACTGTATTTATAAAGATCTGTTCAGAAAGATATAAGGTGTTGTTTGATTATTTGTGTTTGTGCGAGAGCGATTAGGGACGAGAAGGTGATGACGAAATAGCGAAAAAAAGGCGAGAGTGTGACAAGTGAGACGGAAGAAGATCAAGATCGACAAGGAGAGGAAGATTCCAGGCGACGAGCTAATGTTAGCACAAGCTTGTTGGTGGAAACGCTGTAAATAGACCCTGCTGACGATTGTTTGTTTGTTGTAATAAGTCAATCTCAATGAGGTAAAATGGGGAGTGGTTTGTTTGAAAATAGCAGGGAGCTAACTAAGGTAGCTAGCTTGGGATGTGAGGGGCAGCACAAAGTGAAAGAGGGGCCTAAACGAGGAGAGCGTGTTTCTTGCTTTGCAGAGGAGAAATGTTGGGCTGAGGGACCTTGATGGAAAGTGGTGGGAGAGCGAAGCAGATCAAACGACATCTGCAGCTTGTCGTGGCCTGCAAACCAATCATGGCGTCTTGAAGTCGATTGCGCTTGTAGGTACCAAAGTATCGGCTGTCTCTTTTACCTCCTTGTGGCTGAAGCGCTAAGGACTTGGTCAGAGCTGAGGCCTCTTCGACCACACAACTTTTCCTTCTGTAGCACAAGATCTGTCTCTGCTCAAGTTAGGTGTTCGCGAATGCCAGGGGCGCTGAGCTGAGCTGAGCTGAGCCTGCTTCAGCGTCATAGCGGGAGCCACATGCTGAGCCTTGTTCGATGATCAAACGGGCATTGTTGTAGCGAGGTTTTCTGGAAGGAAAAGGGACTCCGTTAGAAATACCTTTTATTTCTCGCACAAAAGGAAGGAACGATGTAATCGCCAAAGATAGAATGTCACTGCTTGGCTTGAGAGGCTTACTGCTTGGTCTCAGGGAGCTCTAATGGTACCCCTACGCCCTCAGCTTAGCTTATCTTAGCAAGTCATCATCTATGCAAAACAGCACCACATGGCAAGCTAGATTGTGGATCGTTCGGTGTCGGCAAGATTAAGGCGCAGCGATGATGTTGTTTGTCTGGCGCGGATGTCGACCCGGCCAGAGACTGCGCACGGACCTTACACCGAGTCAGCTCACTTGTTCCCACGTGACATGTTGACGATCTCGCTCTTTAGATGATATTTGTCTGACAGACGAATTATACTCATAAACACTAAGACGGGAAGAATCTATATCTAACCTACTAGAAGAGTGAATCGCAAGTCTATGCTTACGCCAATAACCAGCACCCAAGTATTAAAAGAATGTAAAACAAAGATCTTGTTAGCCCCATCCATCCTGCCATTATGATCCTAAGTCTACCACGTAAACAGCATCAAGCTCGGGTTCAACACAATCGGACACAACACATGTCCCGCCACCAACATGGCCAATGGGAAGATCGTCGACACCTGGTTGATCCTCCAGGTCGCCAAACTATCCGGCAACGCAACCGCCAGCACAATCATGACCGCCGTCAAGAAACCACAGAAAGCAAAGGTAAACTTGAATTTCTTGCCGACTTTGGCGAGTTCCTTCCAAAAAGTCGTGTTCTCGAGTTCCTTGGCCGTGGCGCCCCAGGACATGTCGATGGAGCAAAGGTGAGACAGAATTGCTTGGGAGACGTGGACTGAGAGACCGCCGATGAAGATGGTGAGAAAGGGGGCCCAGGCGAAGTTTTGGACGATGCAGGCGAGGAGGGGCTTGCCTTCACCTCGGAAGCGGAGGAAGGCAAGCGAGACGTTACCAAAGACTGTGAAGACCATGATGATTGAGAAGACGATACCGAAACTGGGCGAGTACGCGCTGTGCAAAGATTTTGATTAGTTGTGGCTCTGAATATTGCAAGTATGGTGGTCAAACTTACTGGTCAATCTTGAATTGATACCAGCCGATGAGGAAGTAGTTCATGAGTGAGGCGATACAAGCCCATGCTATGGCAAAGTATGTGCCGATATAACCCATGATGGTCAACTTTGAGCACAAAGGCATGCGCGATGTGAGGAAAGTGCGGAAGAGTTTAGTGAAAGGACCGTGGCGGAACCAATCCTTGAAAGGATGGAAGATGAGTTCGGAACATCCATAGGCGTACTTTTCCCAGCGAGTGATTTCGTCGTAAACTGTCAACGATACACCTTCTTGGAAGACTTCGCCGTCAGGACTGGTATATCCAGCTAGACGGACAAGGTAACCTTTCGCTTGAAGTCGCAGAGCCATGTCAAAGTCTTCGGAGACGGTGTTCTCGGACCTGTAGATTTATCAGACTGTGCTTCCTTGCAACGTTGCGCAGTACTACATACCACCACTTTTCACGACCGTCAAGCTCGCAGTCGTAGCCAATGTGCTGGATGGCGCTCCAACGGAGAACGGCATTGTGTCCGACGAAAGGAGCAACATCACCACTGGCAACGGCGTACTTGATCTGAGAGTAGACGAGATTGGTGAAGAATGTGATACCGCGCTCAAAGTATGCTGAGTAATGAAATTAGCAACGTCTATAGGAAGTAATATATTGTTGCACATACAATCTGTAACGTTCATGACACCAGAAGCATACTGGACGATACCGCACTGAGGGTTGCACTGCATTTCACTGACACAGTCCAGAAGACAATCTCTCGGCACGCGAGTGTCGGAATCGATCAACAGAATGTAGTCACCGAAGCGAACATTACCTAAAACAAGGTTAGTCGAAGGTCCAGTTTCCGTGCGTCTTGAATACTTACCATCAGCCCATGTCCTTCCTTCATCTTCCTCACAGACCTCTCTCAAGCACTCTCCATAAGCCATAGCTTCGTCAACAGATGTCCAGGAGTCAAGTTGTCTTGCAAATAGCTTCTCCTCGACTCTGCAGCTTACAGACATGGCGTAGTTCATGTTTGAGGCCTTCTTGAATTTTCCACGTCTAAGGAAGACTTCTTCTCCTTCGGCAGGGTTCGAGTTGTGCTTGGGACGAGCAACCCATCCAATGTTTTGCTCATCATAGAATTCCAGACGAGCCCTTGCGGTATCAGCGTCGACAAGTTGAAGGCCGTCGTCGTTGACGAAGATGTTCACAGTACCGCCCTGCATTTCGTATGTGGCGATGGCAGCCTTGAGGGAGCGAATAGTAGGAACAATGACGGCGTCGAGACCTTCCTTATAGACAGGCATCTGAATTGTAACGTGGGGCAGTCCTCCTTCGGTGTAACGACTGAGTCGAGTAGGACGGACGCCAGAATAGAACTTGCTGTTCTCGTGCACTTGTTTGATTGGTCCAAACAGCTGCAGAGCATCTGCGACCAGAGATTGGAAGAAGAACTGTAATGGCATTAGCTTTCGGCGTCATTGTGCTCCAGAATCTCGCCATCGACTTACCAATGCGAGAAATGACAGAAGTGGAATAACGACAACTAGTGCGAATCGAGTGTATGATCCATCCCAAGCAGCCTCTTCGAGGAGTTTAGCAAAAAAATCGCCCATCACGGTAGTTACCAAACAGATGGCAGTGGCGACCAGCAAAGGCAAAGTCAGATTGACCTTGTATGACGGCTTGGTGCTAGGCTCTGTCTCGTCTTCATGAGTCGAAGAGCTTTCGCTGGGTAGCTCATTCACCATAACCGTCGATTGTAATTTTTTGCTCTCGGTGAGGTCACCTTCGGCCTCCGCCTTCCAAATCATGGCCAATAGTTCACGCTCCATACGTTGCGCTTGTTCGATAATGGCGGTAGGGTCATCGTTCCAGATCACAAGCATGCTTCGGTCAGAGATAAAGGCAGCAGACTGATACTTTTGACATCTTGGGAGATAATCAATGCTTGGCAGAACTTGAACTTGCTGACCTCCAGGGAGGGCAACAACACTGCGAGTGGAGAATCTCTTGATAACGGGCGTGCTGACAGTCATGGCGACCTGGTATAGTCAGTTATGACATTTGACATTCTCGGATCACTGGTGACAACATACCTTGACGTTCAATGCTTCGATATAACTCCTGAATCCATCTTCGATGTCTTCGAGTGATTTTGGACAGCAAGTGAAGGAGTTCTTGGCTTTCTTCATAATGACACCTTCATCACCTGTGTTTGCAATCCATCGTAGCTGTTGCTGTTGCTGGTGAAGGTACTCGACCATGATCTCGCACTTTTCATCGTTGAAGTGACTACTGCTTGGTTGTGCATCATCTGAGCCTGAAAAGACTGAGGCTGGCATTGAACGCATCGGCGTCTCTAATGGTGTAGCATTTGCTGGGTTGCTGCCCTTCTTCGGTACGAAATAGTTTAGAAAACCCATAGTGAGGGTAGATGACCGAAGTCAAAGATCAGTTAATGAAAGTGGCTGTGATTAGCGGATCAATATGCGACTGTGCAATGTCCTAATAAGCGAGTGTATGTGAACGAGGAATGATTCACTGTTTAAGAAAGAGTGTATAGTGTAGCACAAAGGAGGGTGTAGTCTCAGTGGACGAAAAAATGCTTCTCAAAATTTTACACAAATCGTGGTCACAGTCATGTCTTTATGTGAAATTCGGTTCCAGCAAGCCAAACATAGGCAACGGCTACTTCTGTTCGGGATTGGGCTCGGATGTCCTCCCTGAAACTCTCAACAAAACCACCCTGCAAGCACGGTCGCTTACACCAAAGCAAACGGTCGAGGAGTGCCATAATCATGGCGGGCTGGTGTTAAACGAGGTTGATTCGAGCTAGAGCTGGGAAAGGACATCGCCAACTACGTATTCCTGCCACGAGAGACAAGTGAGAGACGAAGCTGAGGGTCGTGTTCCACATCCTGGACCAGGTAAGAGCAAGGTCTTATCTTTTACTAGTGCATGGGCGTTACAGATATCGTATGATGGCCGACGTTATTTCTTGGGTAAGCATATTAGGCATATAAACCGTGGTGAGAGCTTCGGTTCGTGTCAGGTCAAATTTGATAGAATGCTCCGTTTACCTATGTAGCTCGTGCAAAGAAGGCAGTAAGGCTGGAGTACAGAAGAGTGCTCTTCAAACCAAGCAGTTATTTCTTTCGGCGACGATGATTAGCCTCCGATTCACGAGTACGAGCAAAGCAGCTAGCGCAATAGCAGGGCTGAGCACGAAGGTACTTGCCGTAGCTTATTCGCTGTAGTAAGAGCTCGATCGAAAACGTGCTGGTCGTCTGAAAGCCTAATCTGGCAATCCGAGAACTGGTTGAGCGGATGTACGACGAACCTGGCCTTGGAGGATCAAGCAGGGATAGTAGCAGGGCTGAAGATAGTGACATGCTGTCAGTACGTGCTATCAGGGCAGAGCTCGTATCAGCATCCGTGGTTGCTTCAGGTAATCTTCGTTTCACCAGATTTGCCAGATATGAAGACGGCCCATATCTCTGGACGGAGTGGATGATGCCATTAGGTATCAAGAAGAGCAGTCTCGTCAGTCAAGGTATGAAGTTGGGCCTGGACAAAGGCAGAGTCTCGGCGAAGTAAGTCGGCAGACTTGGTTTGAATGGGATGAAGTTGAGATAGGACGGAAGTGGGCCGACGCCGAGCCCTAGTGCCAAGCCTTTTCTTCCAACCTCGTATTGTGCGTATTGCAAGTAGGATACGAGACTCCGACATCAGCTAACAACTCGAGCATACTCTCAATTCACAGGGCTTCAGAAGCGTCTATGCAAGCAAATCACGATTAAGGTCTACCCTAATTGAAAGAATCGCGCAAACTCCCGCGCGGCTGCTCGTCATCTTAGCGTGCGTGCACATGGCTACTTCCAATGCAGGTACCCGCGGCTCATGGAAGCACGTTGCTATCAGAAGGACACTCTGTTGTAGCGGCCCGCGCCTTAGTCATGCTGCGAACTGTCGTCTTGTTTTCCACTTAGCACACTTTTACCAATGTTGAGCCAGGGCGACCTCATTGTGACCATGGATGCTGTCTTAATTTTCACAGTCCCCGAGTTGCCGGCACCAATCATCTGCAGACGATGGACGGACTTCCCTGCTAAATCTCAAATGTGCGACTCGAGAGTTCGTATTCAACTGTCAAACGTGTAGAAACCAAGGAGAATCAATACCTTCCCACCACAGGTCGTGCTACATGCGTTTTACGGTTCAGACATCTCAAAAGAACACTTTGTACCCTTTCTAGAAGGAAGTAGTGGGGCTGTCGTCTCAACTATGTCAGCCATGCCAACTCTGTACATCCACTACACGGCAGGGATGCGAAATGCTCGCGCTTATCGTTTTAGCTATCTCGGCTTCGCTACCACGAAAGGCTGGTGTTCTGGAAGGCGAGCTCACTCTCAACGATCAACTTATCGTTTTTCGTACCCTGGCGGAGAATGCTCGTGTTATCAAGAACTCAGCAGTCTTTGGAAACGTACTTTATGTATGCTGCGGTATCTCATTTTGGGTTTTGCCATCTCTCGCGCTTTTGTTACCTTGACCAATTGCTTTTTGGAGTGAGTCACAAGAATGTCTTTCGGACATCAGCATCAGTCTGTGGCGTCCTTAATGTCCATGACCACGGGCATCGCCACGCCATTGACCATCGAGAAGAATAGTCAGGCTTCATCATCCAAGGCATCATTCAAGGACTCCTCATCAAGTAGTTCTGTCCGAAAAGTCGTAGTAGAAGCACCGGAAGCACCACGATTCCGCTCTCGCAGGGTCAACAGAGAAGAGATCGAACAGCCTTGGCTAGAGAAAAAGCATCCTAGAGAGAAGTTTGCGTGGATTCTGCCTCTCTCTGGTTTCATCCTTGGAGTTGCTCTCACTGGCTTAATATGTTACATTCGTCTTAGTGGTGTGCCCCATAACAGCTATTGCCCTATAATGACAGACACTTTCAGCTCTGGCACGCTAGATCCGAATGTGTGGAACAAGGATGTATCTCTTGGAGGTTACGGGTAGGTTTTGTTTTCTGAACCGAATATCACGACCACAGTCATTAACCATGTTGCTAGCAATGGCGAATTCGAGGAGACGACAAACACAGACGAAAACGTGTTCATCAGAGACGGCAACCTCATCATCAAGCCTACACTACAGGATTCCTCGCTAATGGACGACGGCCAAACCCTTAATATCTTTGGCCAAGGCTGCTCCGGAAACTGGACAGACTGCGTCGCAACGTCCAACATCACCAACGGCTCCATTGTCAACCCTGTCAAGTCAGCTCGTCTCACCACTCTCGGCAAACACTCTATCAAGTACGGTCGTGTCGAGGTCGTTGCTAAGATGCCTGCAGGCGACTGGATGTGGCCTGCGATCTGGATGTTACCCGTCAACAGCACCTACGGTATCTGGCCAGCATCAGGCGAGATCGACATCGCAGAGTCCCGCGGCAACAACCAGACCTACTACGAAGGCGGATTTGAGCAGGTCCGCACAACACTGCACTGGGGTCCCAACTCCAACGAAGACAGATATGAGATGACCACCGGCACGGCTACCGAGCAGCACGAAACATATGCTGACAGCTTCCACACATTCGGCTTGGAGTGGTCGGAGAAGTATATCTTTACATGGGTGGATACGCGCTTGCACCAGATTTACTACGGCCAATTCAAAAAGAACTTTTGGAACCTGGGTTACTTCAATGACGCTGTTAACCCTTGGGCGGGAGGCTCTGTTAGCACACCATTTGACCAGGACTTTTACCTCATTTTAGTATGTATATGTCTTCCACATCATTGCGCGAGGATCTCGACTAACATATTACTTTAGAACGTTGCAGTCGGTGGTACCAATGGCTACTTCCCTGATGGACAGTCTAACAAGCCCTGGGAGGACAAGTCTCCTATTGCCAAGAGACAGTTCTGGAATGCACGCAATCAATGGTATCCTACGTGGCAGAAATCTGGAGAGATGGTCGTGGAGAGCGTGAAGATGTGGCAGCAAAAGGGTCACAATGGATGCTAGAGACAGCTAGTGGTATTGTGTATATTTTGTTCTTCATATCTCGGCGTTCTTATGGGGGGAAGTAAATGGCCAGTATACAGACGAGTCTTGAGGATTACCGCTTGTTTGAGCGTGAGACAGACTTCTGTTTTTATGAGTGTAGTATAGACTTCTGTTCGTATGAGTATAATATAGACTTCTGTTCGTATACATGGCTTCTAAAGAATGATTCTCCACCTACTGATGAATCGATACAAACTTGACAGCTTGTTTGATCATGATCGAATCAAACGCTTGATCAACTAATAGCCACCTTATCTTACCCCACCTCACCTATAGGGTGAACTGTTGGATCAATTCCTCGAGACAGAGTCAATCTGCAGTACATCGTTCCGGTACGCTCAAAAAAAAATCACTGTCAGCCTCACACATGTTCTGTCCTCAAGCGGAGCAGCATCTCCCTCGGACTTAAAAGTACTTACACGAAAGGAAAAAAAAGTGCAAAACCATGGGAACATACAGCAACTGAAATTCGGATGTGGTCACCCACCATACTACTACGCAGTCGATCTGTGGCTTAAATAGGGCAGAGCGAACGGGATGCCTTGTTCTCCACAGTCTATGGCCGTATGTGCTGGAAACTGTAGTTTGTTGTTCTATATTCCATACGGGCCAGGTGTGGGAATGCTGAAACAAAGCTGAGACAAGCCGATGTCAATCGTAGCCAGTGGGACGGTAAACTCCCTGCAGAGTGATATCGCCACTGCCATACTGTCGTCAAGTGTTGCTGCCTGGAACGAGTAAGTGGTGTCGATTTGTCGATTGGCGCTCTGCAGGTCATCGTAGGGCTTTGATGTGAGTCATAAGACGCACGTCGCAAGGTCTTTAGCCTGTCAGTCCTGCATACCCGGCCTGCTATCCCTTGCTTTGGTTTTAGTGCCGTAAGTGCTGTCCCGGTACTACTTCTGCAAAATATGTTCTATACCGCCCTTGCTGCTGTCCTGAGTCCGCAATTATGCAGGTTCTTAGCAAAGCCCCGAGGGTAATCACCAAAATTAGGTGCAATGTTGGGATTCACCCGAGGGTGTTGGGGAGTAGAAACTAGGCACTTCTGTCAGTCTATTGGCCGATGATAGCTTGCGCCTTTGTTGTTAGGCTGCATCAAGTGCATAAGGTGTGAGAATCGCCTTTTTCGTGATTGGCTGACAGGAGGAGAGCCCGAGGTCTATCCATTTCTCGCCTGATCAAACCCCACCCCTTCCCTCGAAGCTCGCGCTAAGCCATGTTCATTACCTGCATTCATCCATTCTTCCATTCATCATTTGCTGTTCATTCACCTCTTCCCTTCTGTTCTTACTTGCCTACCTTATTGCGCATGCTTTGCGCGCTTTTGTAACACTTCACACAGAGCATTGTCTGATCCGTGCTTCGTCTCGCCACTTTGGAGAGTGTGTGTTCACTTGTCAATTGGATTGCGCAACTCTCGCTAGCGATTCGAGTCACTCGCGGCCAATTGGCCTGGACGACGGCTCTTTTTCACCACAGCCAAAGCCCGGCGCCAGCCTCCTAAGCTCCCTCTTGTGTTACACTGTGCATTGGGTCTTCCCAGTCGCACAGATCGGACTGATTCTGGCCTGAGACCCTCTCACCTCGGTGCCAGCCCAGGATCACGGCGCAACGTCCCAAAGCGAACATAAACCCGTCAGCAGAATACTTCAGCATCCTCCTCGAGCACAGTCCACCTTCTCATCATTCTCAAGTCTTTCTACTGGCTCTTGGGTGAGGTTTAACAGCGAATTAGATACCAACAATAGGTCGTTGTCGAGAGTTGGAATCAATTTCATCATTCGTTACTTCCCTCCGCCGACTCTCAAACCGAACCCAAATCATCACTTCTTGCTGGCATCAGCTATAACATTGCGCTGTGACGGATCTATCTCTATGCGAGCGAACGCCTATATCACTCTTCGCAAAAACTCTTAACACATCTTTAGTTTCTCAGGTGTACGACGCACTCCATGAGAGACACTATAACATTACTCCACTGACCACGACATTCCTATGCACCTAATCGTTTCAAGCCTTTGCATTAGCTTTGTCACACATCCTATCATACATCTGCCGCCATAATCCGATTTCGTTGTATATCTCATCAGGAGTATATATAGCGATTTTGGACACATTGTACTTTACGACTACTGGCCTGGAGTCCTGGTCCAAACACTCTGATGAACAACTTCCAGGCTTACGAACCTGCCAAACCGTCGAGCTCGTCGAGAAGACCGCCAAAGAGTAAGCATTGAGTCTGTCGTCAAGAGTGCTTGTGCTAATGGATTTGAGATTTCGTCTTCATCCCTCACGACGACGCCGCAGCCAAAAAGAGCAAGAGTAGGTATCATTGGCTCGACGTCAAGAGACAGTTACTAACGCATGCCAGTACAAAGGTCATGCGATTCGTGTCGGCAAAGGAAGATACGATGCGACGCTGCTGTTGGGAAGTGGCCATGTAGTCATTGCGAAAAGAATGGTACACCATGTTCGCGGCCTGCAGGGTTTGATGAAGCTGCTGCGACCAGAAGGCTCGGTACAGACGAGCATGGCCAACCGCCAATGAACACGCCGAGCACGGGACAAAGCTCTTCCTCATGGGCAAGTACAAATGTTAGAATGGGTGAATCACCTACCTTCTCACCCTCTAGTACTCCGACCAGAGGGCACTACAGCAACTATTCTTACCAAGTCCCGCACTCTGTGCAACTGAGCTTCATGTCGCCCACATTCATGCCACCACCACCACCACAGTCTGCGCTACAGGCTCAGTACAATACTGCTTACCAACCTACCACGAGACAGCCAGCATTCGCAATGCAAAATAACCTTCCTTTGGTCTACTCCATGCTCCCACCGCAAACACATCAAATTGGGTACTCGAGCGGACACCTTGGGTTGTCACGATTCTCTCCTATACCCTCCTTCGCAGCCGATCAGCACTTATCGCCTTTCGCGACCAGCCAAGGTTCACCCTCATACCCGTACCCCAGCATGGCACAACCGGTCAACCAGCCTGTTCCACATGTTGTCCAAATGCCACTGAACAATAACATGGTCGCAGCACGGTCGCCAGACTTTGCCAACTATATCGTGCAAGAACAAGACACCTTGGGCTTTGGACAGATGGAAGATACACAACAGCCACAGCATCTTCCCAGTCAACAGGAACTGCCACATGCTGTTAGTATGGTAGCACCGGCTCGTGATGGTCAAGATGAACCAGAACTGTTGATAGGTCATGTAGAGTGGGAGGCGGCGGTCAAGGTTCCTGCTGAGCACATTCCAGAGGATACAGCAACCATGACAATCCAAGCAATCCCACTCCCGAACACATCACCCCGTGTTCGTGCAGTATTTGACAGGGATGTACTTGCCAGCGCCATGGGCAGACTGGGTATATCGAGCCATGATGCTGTAGCACAATATTACGATCAACCTGTGCGAGACATTCCGTTGATGGAGGATATCGACGATATCGTCCCCGACACAACGGGTCCTGGTATGAAGCTGAGGATCCCGCCAGGTATGATGCCACCTGAAGAGGTCGTTCAAGGCCGGCTCAAGTATTTCTTCGAGCACTGCCACCCATATCTGCCGATAATGGTACCCATGGAAATGTACTCGCAGTGGGCGAATGATCGTGAAGATATCTCACCACTAGTATTGGAAGGTATCTTCGCTTGCTGTGGCTACTGCAGTGGAGATCATCTCGAAGGAGACAAATGGAGAGCCATGGCCGAACGACACTCAAAGTACTACGAGGACGCACCACGCTTGAGCACGCTCCAAGGCCTGGTGATACTGCTCAAAGCCAACGAGTTCCGAGCCAAAGGCGGCTATCACTATCGTAACTGGACCAGCATCACCCGGATCGTACAAATGGCTGTTGACCTTGGTCTTCACGAACACAAAGACCTGCACACTAGAAATTTGTGTCCCGATGAAGGTGAAGGAAACGAATGCATTGTCCGAACGAGACTCTGGAATGCAATCTTCGTACTAGAGCTCATGATCGGAGGAGCGCAAGGACGTACTGGTTTCAGTGTTGATATCCAAAGTGTCGACCTCGAGAACACATTAGTCTTCCCGCTAATGAGTGATGATGAGCAGACGATCACAGCCGAGTTCAATCAACTCATGCGCGCTATCAGAGTTGTCCGAACAACAAATAGGAATTGGGCACACCTTAGGAGGACGAAAGCAGACTGGGCAAACGATGTCCTCTTTGTTGAAAACAACAAGGATGTCGGCGACTGGCTGGTAGAACTGCCAGATCATCTTCGCATCGAGTTTCCGACCGATGGCACGCTTCCTCAAATCCCATCTCATTTCCTTGCGAACCTTCATTGTTATTACTATCTTGCAGTACTGCTGCAACATCGGCCGCAAGTAGAGTTGTTGACAAGAGAGGACGCGAGATATGCCGAGGAAGTGGCGACTTGCTACGATGCTGCCAAACGCATATGTGTACTTCAGGAGGCTTTGAAAGAGAAGTACGGCTGGCCTGGGCTTTTCCCGATGTTGAGAGGCGTGCACTTCCACATGTACTGCGTCGTAGCATGCCTAATGCATCATCTGGTGAGTTTGTGGACGCTTGATCCAGCACTCTTTCCACAAACTCGCGAGTTTACAGAAAGACATATGCGAATTCTCGATGATCTCACAAGCCGCAGACCACTGCAGTTCATGAGAGAGAAGTTTGGAACATTCATTGACACGTTGAACTCGGCCGAGCCAGGAGAGCTATTTGTTCTCCGAGACGACTTGCAACCAGTGAGACTATCTGAGGGTCCCGAATCACCACCTGCTGCCGGAGCACTCGATCCATTAAGTATGTTCACATCAGCACCTGATCTCGAAGGATCGGGCGGATCAGGCAGCAATGCGGTACAAACGATTGAGAGTCATGAGTTTCCAGCAGCACTGCATCAGGATGGAACAGGTCATGCTCATATCATCACACGACCCCAGTCTACCGCGACATCTCACTCATCTGTACTATCTCAAGCTGGCTCATCGACGCGGTCACGAAAGCCTCGGAACTCTGTTGACGTCGGGCTAGAAAGCGCTACGGAACAGCCAATGCGGACCCAGGACTTCAACGCAATGCCACTGATGACTGCCTTCTCGAAACAATTCAACATGGGTCAATTCTACCAGGAAAACAGTCCGCAAATGGACTCTGCTGGAGCGTCTAATCAAACATTGTCGCAAGATATTGTGCCGGTAGAAACTCAGTATGAATACCAGCAGTACCAGATGCAACCTCCGCCGTTTGATTCCTATAGTGGTGTACCAACACAGTATCCTGGTTCGCATGTAGCACAGCAATCAGTACCGGACTATGGTGCTTCCCAAATGCCTATCCAATATGGTCATGGTCCGGAGATGATGACTGCTGATGACTGGAATCTTCTGATCCAGCAGAACATGCCGAGGAAGAGGAAGACCAGAGGCTCGAATGAACATGAGCCAAACAAGAATCAGAGGCTCGAGTGAGCTGTTTCTCAGCGTCTCTTGTTATTTTGAGGCACTTCCATTGACAAAAGCATCTCTGCTTGATTGCATTCGAGTTCAGCTCAACTAGCGTCTTGACAGAACAATCGTCGTCCCTTTCCAGCATCCTCATCAAAGCACATCAAGAAACCACCATATCATGTTCGCTTCAGAAGCTCAACTACCGCTTGTATTTGCGCATTTTCATAATCACCAGCCGTCAGCCCTAAAGAAGCAGACACTACACAATATACCATACAGCATACATATCTTCTTGGGTATGCCTGATCACCATCATTACTTTACGAAACGACACGACGATAACGACATCCAGGACTTTGGTTAATTCATTCAGATGGGGGATCTGTTTCAATGTTCTGTTTATTCTGACGAGCTTTTGGACATGGTGCATTGGAAGTGGAATGGCAACTAGACATCATTGTAATTTCTAATCCAAATCGAGTTTCAATCAAAATGGCAATACGCTCGTAGTAGAAAGTACAGACGGGAGACTATCGGAAAGCATTGTGAGAACAAAATCGTCTGATATTCACAGATCCCACAGGACATATTAAGTGATACACTAATGAGTGATAGTTTGCATTCAAGCAAAATCCCCTCACTCCTGTTCTGAGATTGATACTACCTAACCAAGGCTATGATTTGACGATCATCAATGTTGTTCAAAGTCAGATCAGGCTCCGGCGAGGGACCGGTGGCGTAGTGTTTCGTCGATTGAAGCACACTTGTACTCGGCAGAGCCGGTTTTAGGAAGATATTATTCTTTTAACTATTTTCGAAGACGTTTACTATAGGCACACATTTACCGGGATACATAACGGAGGATACCTCTTACCTCATCGTTAGAGGTTGCTATGCGTATAGTATTAGGCGTACTTAAAGCACCTTCTTTTTACGTAGGTGAGGTCTATAAGACGGGAGGTGTCGTAGTCTAATAACTTATTACCTCGCTTGCGCTTTATGCTTATAATTTGCTGTTATACTTTAATGTTCGCTTCTATTTCCCGGCGCTTTGCCTTATTTAGGCGTTGATTACTACCTTAAGCTTAGCACGTCTTGCTTCTTTGTTAGATATGCTTATTAAGTTCGACACTCTAAAGCTTTATCCTTTACTTGCCTTTCTTAAAGCGTGACTCAAAGTGACTTAATCTTAATATAGTATATTGTTTTAAGTACTCTTCGTCCCACGTAAGTGGTCATAATGCTTTAGCACAAATAGAGGTTATCTCGGACTTGAACTTGGAAGTGACTCGAGATGCTATACGTGCTTTGTTTTGAGTGCTGTGGTGAGCGAGCTTGTTCATCCCGTAAGCAAAACGGACTCGTTCGTATAGTTCTGGGGGTGTTGCTGGTCTACAAAAACTCAAATTAGCTAATATTCTTAATCAAAGAATCCCAAGCAAGTGTCGCTGAGATCTGGCACTGAAGGACGTCTGGTGGCATTACAAAAGTGGTAGTGCGAAGGCTGCTGAACTGCTTCCAGGTCGACCGAAGTCGGAATCGAGGTGACTCATCTTAGATCGAGTGCGGCATCGAAAGTAAGGAAGCAGGTGAGGTTTGATTAGAGTCAAGTTTCAAGGGCGAAATCTCCTGCGTGGTCTCTAAAGGTATTAGCGTGTGGACTCTTGCAGGTTCGCTAATAGTGAGTTAAGATAGGCCGAGATCATCTTCGTGTGAAGACATGTTCGTTGTGTAGGTGTGTGTGTATGTACGTGCGTGTGTGTATGTAGTACGTATAGTGTGTGTGTGTCTGTGTGCGCTGGTAGTAGTAGATGTTAATGTTGTTGTCAAGTTGAAAAGGACAGAATTGGCGGTGCAAGATATTTGTTAAGGTGAAAGGCGAGAAGTGTGGTGTGTAGTGTGATGGCTGCCCAACTGATACTACTCGATATCTAGGCAACGACCAGCATCCTAGAAAGAAGCCAACGAGGCCCTAGATGCTCGCGCAAAACAGGCAGCCAGAAATGATGTGTGTAGGGTACTGATAGAAGAGTTAGCCAGGTCAAGCTCAAAAGCAGTAAACACATCCGGAACTCGATGTGATTAGGAATCAACCCCAAACACTAGACTGTGAGGTGGGTGTGAAGATTGCTGATGAGAAGAGCAAGGTGATAGCTCCTGTTAGCGATGAATATATCTCAATCTCGATGACAAGGACAAATGCGCTACAACGCTTCTTTTGTTAGTTATGCTCTACGTGACCCGTTCATTTCTCGCACTCGCTTGGTTGGGATGAGACCTGGAGTGTGTATGTCTTCTCATGCTCTAAAGGTCATGGGTAAACGCCACAGTGACGATCCAGCTACCTTAGCTAATGAGATTATGCAACTTCCCGTCGTCACTCGGTTGGGATGAGGATTGAGAATGTGTGGATTATCCGGCGAGCTTTTGGAGATTTCTCTTATTGTCACGGTGCATTGGAAAGGCAGATTCGGTTGTCACTGAGTAATTCTTAGTCTGTAGAGTCCTCTTGCTGTTGTCATACAATGACTGGGCTCAGTTTGCACTATTTAATGTTTAATCATTGAGTTGATACACAGTACAGCAATTGTCGAGTGAAAACGAATCTAGTGCTTGAGGTCTATTTTTGATAATTCGTGACTGCCAATATATCTTCCAGATCATGCTATATAGACACGTCAGAACCAAACTGACACTTCAAATAAAAGACCATCTAGTTAGACGAACCAGAAATGAAGAACCACTTGTCAATGCTGGAGTCAATCGGCGCCGGCTCCAAGTTCTCTCCGTTGGGGATGCCCAACTCACTCGGGTCCTCAACCTTTTCCGCACTATGGGTGACCGTCGTGTTCTTAAGCGAAATCTCACCCGGCTTAGTCTTTCCCGTAATCAGTCTCTCCCACGCCTCAGCACACTCCTTGACGACATCCATCGCATACTTCCTGTTCTTACACTCGCCACTGAACGCAAACTGGTTTTCGGGCTTTCCGTCAGGGATCTTGTAGATGCGGAACCATTCGTTGGACGCGCGGATCAGACCCGGCAAGTGGCGCTCGACGTCCTCGACGTCGTTGAGTTTGGGGGCCAAAGGGTCGTTGACGTCGATGACGATGATCTTCCAGTCGGTTTCGCCTTCGTCGAGGAGGGCCATCACGCCGAGAACTTTTACTTGCTTGATTTGGCCGGGGTAAGCGACTGCTTCACCGATTTCACAGACATCGAGCGGGTCGTTGTCGCCGGCGGCTTTGGTGTCGGGGTGTGTGCTGTTGGGGTCTTCCCAGGTCTGTAAAGAGGAGAGATATGTTTAGCGTAGTGAAGGTGTGTAGACGTGGACTCTGAGAGGGCCTGTCTTACCTGGGGAAAGGCACCGTAGTTCCAGATGTAACCTTTGTGAGGGAAGCAGTTGCGGACGAAGCGGAGCTTGCCTTTCTTGATGTCCTGCTTAATGGGGTTGAGCTTCTCCTCCTTGGAGATCTAGAACCAGAAAATCATCAGCACTTTATTCTCCTCATACATTCAAAACAATGCTAGCTTCAACATTGATCATATAACATACCTCCATCTTAGCATTGGTCCACCTTGGCACCTCAACAATCATGTTAAGGACAGTCTGCTGCTCATTGGCATAGAGGGGGATATCGTGGAAGGGAGAGCAAGGAACACCATCCTTCTCGACGTAAATGCGGTGCTCGAGAGTATTGGCGGCACCGACCTTGCGGGCGGTGTAGACGGAGGCAGCCTTGCTGCTGTAGCCCTTCTCGGAGATGGGAAGGGAAGTCATGGTGGATGTTTGGGTAGTAAAAGTAGGCTTTGTCGACAAGTGATTGAGCAATTGTTTGGAACGATCAATGGCAGGAGAAAAACGAGGGTCCGTGGAGGGGCGATGAAAAGGGGCGGATGACGAAAGAGTCTTCTTTGTTGAGCTCGCCAGCTTGACAGATGTGATGGTGTGATGATCAATGGTCTTCTTTGTGCTACACAAGCTCTGTAGACGTTGCGTGCTATGGCGAGATACTTGCAGCAGACTCATTCGCGTATTTCAAAACGCTCTTAACTTGCTGGCCGCGGTTTTTAACGAGTATGGCAAAGTGCTTGAAAGTCTCGCATTGGATTCGGCGATTTGGCCGAGGTCGTCGAAGGAAAAGGGGGTATGTGAAAGTAATCTCTAAGGTAAGATTGATAGAGCTATGCTACGATAACTTGTGTGCTTCAGTGTGCTAGTATCGATGGCGAGGTCGCCAGAAGCTGCTCGGCAGCACACTAGACTCGCATTCGTCTTGATCCATAACCATCTCAGGCTGAGAAACTTGTCCGTACAGTTCATAATCCAACTCTTCTTCTATGCCTGTTCCTTCGTCGTGCTGGGGGTACCTGTAGTGCTCATAGCCGATCCCGTTAGCTACGAAGTGCTGCTCTGTCCCGCCCACCATGTGTCCGAGAACGCCTGCGCCAGCGCTATCTCTGTATGCATTGTTTGGTAAAATCATATAATCTCCGCCTGGATAATCTTTATTCTGGATATCCTGGATGTTGTTTGGATTGTGATACCGATCCTGTGAGTGAGCTTGATTCTGATAGTATGGCTCATTGCTTTGCGGCAAGACCTGGTCTTGAGCGTGATTGACAAGAGCATAGCTCTGTTGCTCGATAGGCTGATGAATATCCTCCATCCGAGTTTGTAGGCTCATAGTATTTTCTGGCTCAAACTGTGAGCAGTATTGGTCAGCATGTGCTCTGGGCAGAGCTTGCTGTTGAGTATAACCATGTTGCTGCTCGTGTTCGTTATACATATGACGACCTGGATCATACTCCTGTGTGGCGTATATGTGAGCAGGGAAGTTGTGCTGTAGCGGACCAATATCGGACTGTGGTAAAAGGTAAGTGTGCTCCTTCGTGACGCGGTCCACATTCTCAGGATATGAGTATTGTGTGTTTGGAACTATTGTACTCGACATCTGTCCCATGCTTTGAGTTGTATTTGGCAGTACACCCCGTCTTGTGTCTGACTGTAATTGTTCAAACACGGCCGCAGGATACTGAGCATCACGTCCGTCATCTGGTCGCGGTTTTCGTTGTTGCTCCATCGCCTTGTCACATGCTCTCAAAAGCATTGTCATCGAAGATGACAACGGCCTTTTGGCCAGTGGCGATCTTGATGTGCTCATGTTTTGTTCGGTATTGTTGTCGCCCGGATGCCGTGCTTCGAATATGAGGTTCCGATCCTGGTTGCATTCATCATATTGAGCTGGGTTGGCAGTGACTCCAACAGTCTTCGTAGCTTCGATTTGTCTGTCATGTCGAAAGTCTTGTTGCTGGATCCTTGAGCTGATTTCGACGGGCTCGCTCATCTCAATCAGCTTACTTTGCCTGGGTGAATAAGCCGAAGACTGCTCATATTGACCAGCAAGCATAACCTTTGAGCCTGAGAACACACGTAAGAGATTGAGTCCCACATTCGTGATGGAGTCCTCAGGCACCACGGGCCTTGCACTGTAAGAATGAGCTTCAGAGTGGTGTCGGTCTCGGTTGTCGCTTTTGGGGTTCCCAATTGATAGCACAAGGCCAGTATGTGAGCGTGGCTTCAAAGAATGTGTCACAACTGTATTCGCCGTGCTTTCACGATTCTCATCCTCTCTAGCAAGTGGTGGTCTTCTTTCGGAAAAGAATGCCGAAATCTCTGCATTCTCGATATCTTGACGCTTGTTACGCTTTTTCCGTTCTTTGCCAGAGTCCTGTTGTAGAGAGGTATCAGGCTGCTGTCGTGGCTTCTGCAGGAATCTCATCTCCGAGAAAACCAAATCAGGCACTATTATGCTATGTGAGAACGCCGCAAGAGACTTCCAAACTTTGTAACCTACGTCCTCGTTGCTTCGTTGGTGACGATGCGCGCCCTTTCTTGAACAAGCCTATTGATGCACCAGGTTGTAGCTAGAAGACGATCGCATCAGCTCGTACCATGCAACCTCACCGGGCAGTGACAACCTACTGTGAGCCTATCATGATGAACCCTGTCTGCACTGAAGTTGTTGATGAGGTTTTGTCCAGGTTTCTTTGCATCCTTTCTCTTCTTCTCGGTGCGTCGATGCTTTTTCTTGCGTTTTCCTTCCTTGACCTCGTCCTTGTCCTTCTGTTTCGACCTTCTCTTGAGCGCACCAGAGTGTGGCTCATACAGATTCTCCCTGGTCTTGTGTCGCTTCCGCCGCTCAAAGTTCTCGCTCGGCGCTGATGAGGAGGAAGACGAAGGGCATTCTAATCCGGAGTCCGAGTTTGTTGATGCGCTACCAGATGATTTAGAGTAAGCTGAGGAGCTCGCTTTGCGCTTGTGTATGCGCGTTCTCTGTTTGGCTTTGCCGGTTCTGACTTCAGCGATCCTGGGAGGAGCAGGAGACAAAGCGCGTTGTGTTTCGTGGTTTGTCGATCGCGGTCGAATTCTCGTAGGAGCCTCTTCTTCTTGTAACTCAAGCGCATCTTCGTCGCGTGCTGTGACTGTTCTCTGCAGCCATTGATTTATGTCCATCGCGCAATCTCGCGCTGATCTCGAAGCACGACTACATGGGCTATGCTGTGGGTGAAGATAAAGGATGATCAATTGCAGAAGAGTCAATGTTTACTTCGATTTCTTGACAAAACGTGCCTTCCACATACAGCACAGAGCACTTTCCTGCTTTTCGAGTTCGAGCACACAACACGAGATCAATCCTAGGATTCACGCACAAGCACAGGCACAAAACAAGAGCTCAGGTTACTCGAAAGGCAAAAAAGATAACTCCACATCCACAGGGGCATGTTTATTGAGGTTTATCTTGAACTCATACATGACAGTCGACAGAGCAGTTGCTGTCACAACTGTGAGAGCAACTCCGGACTCGTCAATCCATTGCCGCTCGACTCTAGCGCATCACAAGGCAATGTATTGAGCAAAGTCGAGACAGAGGCAAGACACCAAGACGTTGTCGTCGTTGGTTGGTCGACCCGCTTTTTGTGAATGGCGTCAGAGGCCAAACAGTCATCAGAAACAGACCAACTCGATCACGACATCAATGATGTGAAAACGAATATTTACCAGCAGCATTGAGCTGCAGCAGATCCATAGTACCACTGTCATCATAGCAACATGTCCACCACGCTTCACAACAAGGTACGCGCACAACACATCAAAACCGATTCATTCAAGCACAACCTAATACATATGTGACAGGTCATTCTCGTCACAGGCTCGAGCTCAGGTACAGCAGACATACTGATATAGCGACTATCCCACACCTCTAATTACGCTCCATTTCAGGCATCGGCCTTGCCACAGTCTCCCTCCTTCTCAACGCCGGCGCAAAAGTCTTCGGCATCGACATCTCTCCCACCCCAGCAGTCCTAGTCCAGTCTCCCAACTACCACCACTACAAAGCCGACCTCCTCGATCGCTCCATTCCCGACATCGCCGTTGTCGCCTGCCTCGCACACTTCGGTCCCCGAATAGACGTCCTCCTAAATGTAGCTGGTGTAGGCGATGGCTGGGGCAGCGTGGACAGCTTACGAGATGAAGATTGGGACAGGATATTAGGCATCAACGTCACAGCACCAACACTATTGATGCGCGCAGTGATACCAACGATGAGAGCACAAGGCGGTGGCAGTATCGTCAATGTGGGTAGTACAGCTTCGTTCAACGGCGGTGTGGCTGGTGTGGCATATACGGCATCGAAACATGCATTACTCGGTGTGACGAAACAGACGGCGTGGCGGTATAGAGCAGAGAATATCAGAGTGAATCTGGTGGCTCCAGGACCGACTGCGACGAATATTGCAGATTCGATAGCGCAGGGGTCGATCGATTTGCAAGGCATGCAGACGATTAAGCCTGTGTTGACTGCGCAGCGTGTTAGTATGGAGACAGGCGAGGGTGTCATGTCGGCTGCCAAGGTATGCTTGATAGTTCTCGTAGGCATGCAGATATACTAATATACTGGCGCAGGTAGCGAATTTGCTGGTATGGCTATCGACTGATGCAAGCTCTGGCATTACTGGTGCACTGTTGCCCATAGACGGTGGCAATTGTGCCTTAGGAGCCTGATGCGAGACATTTTACTCCAACATTGCATCTCACATCCCAGAAGCTTGGCAATCCAAGTTTTCAGGTGTTAGATAGTTAACTCAAGGTTCAAAAATTTTGAAGTGTGCCGGAGGAACTTTTTCGTCCTACCGCGCCCTCTGATTGACCATACATATCGAAGGCTTGATAGTGAGATATCTTGAGATTTGAAATTGACGGCGCGCGGTCGCAAGCCGACATGTCTCTTTTTGGAAATCGTTCTCATCATACACCTTTGCAGCCTAAACCATAATTTCAGCTGGCTGCAGATTCACGCCAGTGGCTATACAACAACAGTATTCGCGTCCTTTTCGTGGCGACCACACTCTCACAACTAAGAAAGACTTATTAGATAATCGCATTGGTGTATCAACAACTAGTAGTCCGACTACCATTATAGCCATCTTCGATAACAGAGAAATTGGTCAACATCAATAAGTTCCTACAATATACACAACCTCCACCCTCAATCTCCAAGCACACTCGCAACCTCATCTTCACCATTAGCATCCTGCATCTCCTCATCCGCTGTACCATTCTGCTCGACCACCTCCTCCTCCTCTGGCTCTTGCTCTTCCTGCTCTTCCTCGACTTCCTCCTCCTCTTCCTCTTCTTCACTCTCGCTCACGACGTCCTTACTCTTCTTTCCCTTTCTCCTACTCGCAGCACTCGTCTTGCCCTTGGCACCAGTAGCAGCCGGCTTCTTCCCTTTACGTGCCTTCACCGCCTTCGTCTTCGCATTTCGGGACAAGGGTCTCTCAGTCAGACTATCCGCATCCAGTACCGCCATAATCTCCTTATAGTTGTGTCCCAGCCTGTTTCTATTCCTCGTCACACGCTTATACATCGGGCCTTGCTTCTTCTCATTCCCATCAAGCTCCATAGCATCGTCCATCTGCTGCTCGGCATCCAACACACCCGCTCTCAACGCAATGACAATACGGCCCGCGAGTCGACACAATCGCTCTTCTGCTCGAAGGGCAGCATGTTGCTTTCGTGTGTCCCTTGCTTGTCGAGCCAAAGCGCGTCTTTCCACCTCGTCTTCATCGACTTCTGCGCCGTTCGCGGGTGCTGAAGTATCAAGTTCATCGTCGTCGTCATCGTCTTCCTCATCTTCTGGCTCATCGCTGTAATATTCATCTAAGTCGTCTTGGCCTCCAACAACTGCTTCGAGCGGATGATTGCCCTTTTTCGAGAAGTCGCGCTCTGTAGCGGCAAAGACGCGTGAAAGCTCTTTTTGGCGAGATCGGGGGATGGGAACGGCTAGCTGGGAAAGTAATCTCGTGAATGAGACTGATGATGGTTCTTCGATGTCTTCGGCCTCCTCGGCATTTGGGTTATCAGGGTTTGATGGGATGATGTTGCGAAGTGTAATGAAAAGGTTATGTACGTCGAGAAAGGTGCCTACGGCAGTGAGACGCAAGCTATCGATTCCGTGACGGGATGTGAGAATGCTGTCCAGGTTGGTGGTAAAGTCTTGTAGGTATTTAGTTAGAGCTGTAAGTTGCTCAACCTCCGCCCTAGTAATCACGCCATTACTGTTTGTCGTGGAAGTACTAGAGTGTTTGGAGTGCAGACTACTGACGCTCCACATGAAATAGAACAAGACACTTTGCATCGCGTTCTCGACGACAGCATCCTCTGTCAAATCGAGATCTCGATTGCGTTGTGATTGTGATTGCGATGACGAAGTGTTTGATAGGCGACCACGAGCAATGAGGTCGATGAGGAGGCTGAGAGGTATAACGCCTTGGTCGCTCTGCTGTTTCCGACGCTGCTGCTTACTCGATCCACTTGTCTTGGGCGTTGCGAGAATGTCGGAGCAGTCTGATATCCTGGCAAGATTGGCAATCCGCAATATTGTGCTCTCGATTTTCTTGAGCACACTGGAATCGATGCTGCCTCTGACATCAACGTCTTCACCCTTGCATAGACCAACAAGAGCATGTGTAGTGTCCTCCCAGAGAGCCTGCAACTTTCCTTCTGCAATCTCGCCCAGCTCTTCGAAAGACTTGGCATGCCGTAAAGCATCGCTAGCTTCGAACAGGACTTGTCTGTTCTCATGGGTAAGGAACTGCTTGTTGATATCATCGAGCAGTGCACTGAAAGTTGTGCTATCTTGGCGAAGATCCTGGAAGACATCAAGGTTGAGGACGTGCTCAAGTCGCAAGACAGCTGATGCTGCATCCACCGATGGGCCGAACTTTTTCAGAAGTCTCGGTATCAGCTGAGCAAGCTTCTGTGCTGCAGCCTCCCGTTCTTCCTGGATCTCTCCCTGTTGTGCCTTGTTGAGTTTCTTGGCTGCTTTCTTAGCAGTGGTGGTGTTTTCGCTTGTCGATCCGGACATATCGATTAGGGCATTTTTGACAGAAGTGTTTAGCACATCAAGCAGGATCACTTCCTCCTTGTCTGTCAGTTGACACTGTTGATTGAATTGGGTCACGACATCATCGGTGGTCTCAGCGGATTGTGAATGATCGAAGAGCAGAAAGCCTGCTATACACTCCCACTTTTCCATATCTGTCATGGTCGGCATTATAGCTTGGGTAGCCAGCGTAACTCGCGAGTCTGTACCAGCCGCAATGAGGAAATCCTTCTCCCCACCTGCGCCACGCTCGATCATCGTCAACACATCTTCTTCCGGATCGAGTGAGTGCATATGTTCTGCCAAAGATTTGAGTTTCAACCAGAGCAACCTAGGACTTTCGTAGTCATCCCCATCATCACCTGGTAGCGCCTCTTCAAGTGCTTCTTGTCCTCCCAACTCATCGATCTTTGCATCGCAGATATCAGTCACACTTGCAACGAAGAAAGGTACTACGGCTTTCCGTATCCTTGGGTCTGTGTCGTAGATGAGCTTGCTGATAGTGTCAATGTCGTCTGGCTCGAGCAGTCCAGCACTGCGCAGTACTTCTAGGAGTCCAAGAGCGTCAACACGAACTCCAGTCTCAGCATCTCGGGCTGCCATTTCTACCATTCTCGGTCTGAAGCGTTCGGTAAACATTCGTAGTCCTGGTATTCTAGCCTCATCTTTGTAGATCGATTGTAGTTGCTTCGTCACCTCGTGTCTTGTCGGTGCTGCCATATCTGACAATACCCAACCAAGGTAACGCAGGTGCGAGCCGTCGAAGAAGTAATCTGGATATATCTTGATCCATTCACCAAGATGCGTAACACAATCCAGACGGATCTTGGGATCAACATCACGATAACGATGCACAAAGACGGAGTCGAAAGATTCTGCAATGATGCCTTTTAGCTGAACCTCGAGATCTGCAAACTTCTGGGCTGTAGCCTGTAGGTCCTTGATTCTGGCTTGATTTTTCTTTTGCTTCTTTTGCTCGCCTTCCACCTGCCGTAGAGTATTCGCACGACCCTCGACAAGTCCTTTGCCCACTTCTGCAAGGCCACTCATTATAGCAAGCGCAACAACTGTGCCCGTATGTCTGAAAGGTCGCGAACTAGCAGATGTCATAGAGCTGACCCACATGAATATGTTCTCCATAAGCTCTGGTTCTGTGAAGAGGTAAGACTTGGCGGCGATACTGCGGATAAGCGAGTTGAAGAACGAGATCAATGTGCGCTTGAAGACTCCTCCTGTCTTGTTTTTCGCGACGATCGGGTAGTCAACCACTTTCGCCTATAGGTATTTAGTTTCAAGTTCATGTCGAGGTTCGACCACCACTCACTGCTTGAAGCGCTTCTTGTATCTCTTCCAACTTGTTCGGTATGTTGTCTGGATCCTCAACATCAAATACTTCAACCTCTGTTGCGCTGCCGGTTGCATGCAAAATCAGATTGACGATTTCGGTGAGGGCATTCGATTGATGCTCGTCGAAGCGCGTCAACCACTGTGCCGTAACATCATCCAGGTTCTTACCCTCGCCAAAAGCTTCGGCTATCCCACTTGTCAGCATCGTTTGTAGCGCGTCGAAACTTGCGCGACTCACCATATAGACCTCCAATATCCTCAGCGGCGTCAAGCTTTGCGCCCTTTTTTACAGTCTTCGCTCTGGCTTTTGGCCTGCTTGCCAATTTTGTGGTTATGTTCTTGGTCGCAGTTGACTTTGTCGTCTTGGCCCTCTTCGGGGCTGTCGCCTTAGCAGCACCTGCGCGTTTAGCCTTGCGCTTCTTATCCCTCACCTCCTCGGCATCAGGCTCGTCATCCTCTGCTTCTTCCTGTTCTTCTTCGTCCTCCTCCGCGTTGTCCACGTCCTGCTCTTCCTCGTCGTCATCTCCATCTTCGGTGTCATCGCGCTTTCTTTTCGGCGCACTAGACGTGACAAGTCGCTCTGGGGCATTCCTTGTTCGCCCGGATTGTCGTCTCGATGCTCGAGTACTTGTCTCAGCATCTGGATTTGAGGTTGGGGAGAGTTCCATGCTAGAGAGGCGAGCCGGCATGGACGAGTTCCGGATCGCAAAGTGGTTGAGATGGGGTGTAGGATATGTCGCGAGCTGGCGCAATGACTGAAGACAGCTGGCGCCGAGCAGCTTCTGTGAAACTCGTCACAGACACACAAGCGACAGTTGAGCAAGACCAAGTAGAAAAATGGTGATGTCAAGACGCGAATGCTCTTCTGAACACGCGATGGACGTGACGGTGGAGCACGGACGGACTTCAAACTCTAGAACTATCTTATCGTTCTCCATTGACCTTCACTTCTTGTTCAATTCTACTAGATAAATACACTCTACAGGATGCCATGAACATTTCTCCCTTCGCATCTTCCTCCTCTCTGCCCGGCCATGGTTCCATCATCCTCTCGGTCTTGCCACCCTCCAAACCCGTCCTCGAGACCCTATCCTTTCAATATCCTCTGAAGCTCATTGCGCCCCAAGCAATAACATTACCTGGATATGAAGAGGCCAATCTTTCATCACTTATACATACAGTCTACCTTCTCACCTACGGCGGCGGATTAGTAGCAGGAGACTCCATCAACCTCCGCGTAGTTCTTGCAAGCGCATGTCGCTTGATTCTGCTTACACAAGGAAGCACAAAAATATTTAAAAGTCCAAGTCGCAATGTCTTGACAACACAGTTGTCCAGCTTTGATATTGGAAATGGCGCTGCATTGTGCTATCTACCAGATCCTGTACAACCCTTCGGCGATAGCGCATTTGAACAGAAGCAGATGTACAATATAACTGGTGCGAAAGCGAATTTGTGTGTATGTGATTGGGTATCTGAGGGACGGACGGCAAGGGGAGAGAAGTGGTCCTTTCATACGTATACGTCGCGAAATGAGATCTTCCTCGTGTCGTCTGAGGAAAAGCGCAAACTCATGTTGCGAGATAACATGATTTTGGACAACCATGATGGAATCAACGAATCTGTGGTAGGCCGTATGAAGGACATGGGTGTATTCGGCACCCTGATCCTCTGTGGCAATATGTTTCGCAAGCTTGGACAATACTTCATGGCTGAATTCAAGGCTCTGCCGCAGATCGGGTCGAGGCAGTGGGATGTTCCAGAAGCCCTGACTGCTCAGCAGGCTGAACGAGCGGAGAGAGTTGAGCAGGAGAAGAAGGACGGCCTCCTTTGGACAGCAGCGTCCTTGCGAGGATTTGTGGTAGTGAAATTTGGTGCGAAGGAAGTCGAGGGAGCCAAGCGTTGGTTAAAACACATGCTCAAGATCGAAGGAACAGTGGAGCAAGAGTTTGGTGAACGAGCTCTGCTTTGTCTCCGATGACAAATGTCTACAGGCCGAACACAATGATGGGTTCGTCAGGCTAGCGAGCGCGAGATCTCGTGGTAGCCATGCGCGCACAGGCCCTCCATCGGCGCAGCATACCCCTCACCCCATCCACAGCCTCATCCAGGCGGCATAGATTCCATTGCCTGCAAACTAATGGTGCAGATTGTGCTGACAGTCAATAAAGGTATTCAAGTATCCTCTACTTTGCCGCGGCCGCTCTCTTCTCTTCCATCATGCGCCTGTACCTTTCGATCGTCTCTTTACGAGCACTGCCCAGCTCTTCTCTTCGTCTTAAACTACCCACAGCCTTCGGCACATTTCCTGTCTCAGCATAAGCACCGTCCTTCACCTTGAACGTCTCTTTTGGCACAGTCTTGAACGTTGGTGGCGCCTGCGCAACATCAAATAACCCCTTCGGCTTTTCTCTTAGCAATTTCAGCTTCGCCCAAGGGTCTGCGTCGTCTTGGTCATCTTTAGTGCCGCCTCCCTTCTTTCCCTTCTGCTTCTTCTTACGCTTGCCGTCATCGCCGAGATCATCATCGTAAGCTGCGGCTCCATCCGCGCCGGTGCCATGTTCTGCATCCTCCAAGTCTTGCAAGTCACGCTCCTCTTCCTCCTTTTCTTTGATCTTCTCTTCATCCTTGCGCCAGTCCGCTATTCGTCGCTGAATTTTCTTCTCTATCCTCGTCTGGCGCTCCTTGACACCATCGACCTTTTTCCCTTTTCGACTGAGGCCTGTCATTGGAAGAGCTTGATTGACACGAGCAGAGAAGTCTGACATGCGCTCGCCGGGCATGATTTTGAGGATTGCGAGCTTGGCTGGCTCTGGGGCCTTCAGTGTCGGTGTCTTCGCATCTGCCTCAGTTGCTAACTTCCGCTTCTTGCTTCTGGGTTCACCATTGTCTAGAGTTTGTGGACGTTTCCCAGCTTGTGTGTATTGCATGAGACGTGCAAAAGCTTTTGGTGTATCGTCTGTCGTGTTCTTTGGCTTGCGTTTCGGCTTTGTGGTAGTAGAGGTGGATGGTGCTGGTTTCTTGACAGGAAGAGATTGCGCAACAGAGGTTGGAGGGAGATCATAGCTACGTGCCGATGTCAGTTCATTACGAAGTCGCAGGCGCACTGAAAGACTTACGTCGACGCATTGTCAGCTTTTCGCTTATGCTTGTGAGGCATCCTGAATATCTTTCGATGCTTGTGTTGTGTGTATAGTGATGTCAATACTGCCAGGCATAGGCACCTTGCTGGCCGTGCTATTAATTTTTGAGTACGGACCCCGTCACGGCGACAAGTCCGGTGCTGATCATAACTTCGGTTTTTTTCTGAAAGATGCAACAAAATAACCACATCGTCCTTACGACACCAATCGCCTCAAACACAATGACCAAACCCTCAACACTGAAGGCAGCTCTCGAGAGACACCAAGGTCGCGATCGTCCACGCGAATACAAACTTGAAAAGCAGAGAAAGTCAGAGAAAGCGGCCGAGGAGAAGCGGAAGAAGAAGAGTCCACAGGAAGTGAAGGGATCACTTACCGATGCTGCGCTAGAGGCAGGTGTAGCTGCAATTCTGGGGGGTCAGGCTATTGAAGGCGAGGACGACCTGGACGAGGATCTGGAAGGATGGGAGGATGCCACTTCGGAAGAGGACAGCGACGATGAGGATGAAGGGGAGCCTCAGTACGACTTAGATGGGCTTGATGAGAGCGACAGTGATTCGGAGCTAGACAATGACGAGGAAAAGGCAGAAGCGCCCACACAAACGAAAGCACCAAAGTCGATTTTGAAACAGCCATCCGCAAGCACGAAGTCAACGAGCGCGAAAACAAAAGCAGATTCTGGTGATGATGACGACGATGATGAAGAAGAAGACATTCCTCTCTCCGACATCGACGAGGACGCCGATGGAGCAGAAGACATCATTCCCTACCAACGCCTAACAATCAACAACACTGCCGCCCTAACCAAAGCACTGACCTCGATCGCATTACCCACTGCCAGCATGCCATTCTCTGAACATCTTACACTCTCCACACCTACAGCCGTCGATATTCCAGACATCAACGATGATCTCAACCGCGAACTCGCACTCTACTCCCAATCAATGTCCGCAGTGCAAGAAGCGCGACGCCTGTTAAAGAAGGAAGACAAAGACTTTCCCTTTTCCCGACCATCAGACTATTTCGCCGAGATGGTGAAAGACGACGAGCAAATGGCAAAAGTAAAGAGTCGCCTGATTGAATCGGCAGCCAGCAAGCAGGCATCAGCAGATGCAAAGAAGCAGCGAGGACTCAAGAAGTTCGGTAAAGCTGTGCAGCAGCAACGTGAGCAAGAGCGAGCACAAGACAAGCGAAAGATGATGGACACAGTCAAGAATTTGAAGAGGAAACGTCAAGGCGAGGTTGGAGGTGGAGAGCACACCACTGAGGCGGATATATTTGATGTATCGGCTGATGCCCCTACAACTGATGACAGGCAGAACAAGCGTCGTAAGGGCGACAGAGGTGCGCGGGATGGTAGAGAGCCGAATGGGAAGAGGGCGGCGAAGAATGAAAAGTTTGGTAGGGGAGGCAAGAAGAAGCACTCAAAGGAGAATGATGCGAAGTCGAGTGGCTTCGAGGCATTTGGTGCGAAGAAGAAGACTGGCGCGTCTAGACCTGGAAAGGGCAGACGAGCAGCAGGAGCGGCACGGAGATGAGCTGGGTCTTTGGTCATGACGAGCAGGTGGATGGCTAATTATGCTTCGATTGTAATGGAAATTCTGTTACATTGTATCAACATCAACCGTCAGTGGAGACATGTTGAAGCTTACTGTCCCTGACCGCGTTCTACTATCTTTCAGATCTGACTGATTCCATTCATGTGGCCAAGGCTTCGTCCTAACAAAAGCTGTCTTTCGTCTGCCAGCTTCCTCTCCCTTCACCGCTCCTTTCTTGCCCATAGCTCATGCTGACCATATCTCTTGATCCTGTCAAAGTGCTCTAAGCAATTGTACACAGAAAAAAACAACTGCCCTACAACGCTTCGTGCGTGCGAGGCAATTCTCTCCTCGTCTCGTCATTACAGTCGAGCTGCCTCAATTCTGCTGTCTCATCCTCTCATTCCCTCGCAGGCCACCCAAAAGACATCTTCGCAATACTCTGAACTTCCACGTCCTCCAAAACCATCAACTTGACCCAGGCGTAGTACTTTGGCACAAGTGGCGGATATCCTTGCTTGCAGAGCTTGTTGAGATCAACACCAAACAGCTTATTGTACAGCTTGATTCTCTTCGCGTCGAAATGTCCCTATGGCACCACTTGTCAGCTGTAGAACCTGGCGTGATTACCAGCGGTTGACGCCCGGACAAGACATTGTAGGCGGTGTGAGGGATGCCGGGGGTTACGAAGGGCCTGATAGGAGGCCCAGCTCGTCGAGGTCCCTATATCTCCTCGTCTGAGATACTCAACATACCTTTCTGCCATCGGTCAGCTTCCCAAAGTCCTTGACAAAATCCTCCGCCTGTACCCAACTCTTGACACTAGCGCCTCCCTGAGCAAGGGAAGCATCAAATGAACAACTCCGGCTCCCTTGCCATACAACGACGCCTTCTGGGCCAGTTCCTAGAACGAAATCATGACCGAAGCCAGTACAGTGATCTTGCAATCCCATCTCTTCCATCTCAAGCATGTAGACATCGACAAGTGACACAACAATTACAGTCGTGATCTTGAGTGCTCCGAGAGCTTTGACCTTTGCAGCTTTGAAGGCTTCGGCTAGGGAAGCACTGGCTATGGTTGTGACTTTTGCCGGTGTGACTTCAGAGAAAGCATCTACTTCAGACAGCCTTTCGCGTGGAGCAGCTAGCAGTGCAATGAGCGTGGCAGCAGCTTCACTGTCTTTCCAGAGTCCACCACAGGGTTTGTCATAGATTATGCTAGCCAGAGTCCTCATCTTCTTCAACTTAGAATTGGTAATCATCGGTATCATGTAGTCAGTGAGGAGGTTGCCGGCAGCACGAGGTCCTTGAGCGAAGACTCTAGTGATTGAGTTGTTGAGGACGGAAAGGTATAAGCTTGCATGGGGTCGCGTGCTTGGGAGGAGCTGAAGACGGCCAGCTAGAATCTCTGTGATGAGAGCTGAGGCGGGGATTGTTGGGTTTTGGCGGAGGTGAGCTTGGAGAGCGTGTTGGATTGAGGTGTTGCGAGAGAGCGAGAAGTCTTCTTGAGGGAAGCGGCCAAGGAGGTTGAGCATAGGGTCGAGTGTCATCATGAAGCACGGGGGTTTTGGCTGAACGATGAAAGACGGGACAATGAGCGGAGGGCAGATACAAGGAGACAGACCTCTTCCCTCGGTTGAGAGCTGGTGGAAGAGCGGCTAAAGAACTTTCCAATCAGATACCCTAAAAGGTTTGTCACAATCTTAAAGTCAAGCTTGAAGCAGAACATCGCAGGACCTGTTCGAGGATAATTTAGTAACGATATCAAAGAACAAACAAACAGAGGTTGGAAGATCGACGAAGGGCTGGAGCTTCATGCAGACATCCGTCTTGGCGTAGCTGGATCTGAAACATAACATTTTAAGTGCAACCTGAGTCTTGATCATGTCCAAGGGATCAGCCTTAGGCTTCAATACCGAGCAAGACTCTGACTATAGTCGGCGAGAATATGCGCTGTCGGCGCGTCGTCCCCGGTTTCGAAGCACAAGCAGGCAGCGCCGACCAACGTTGATGACGGGCAAAAAGTGGCCAAACGCTGACGTTATACAGCATCGCGGTGGGCAGAGACGAGTTTGGCATCATCTTTAGTTCGTTTCATGATTGTACTGGTGTGGATTTTTTGAGCCCAATTGCGAGTGTCACGAAGACGTCACGCAGTTTTCACGCGTTTGTTTCAGAAAGGACGATCGTGTTTCAGATTCTTCAGATTCCTGAATCATGCTTACCCTGCCCTCAGGGGCCTAGTTACATGAAGTACTAACCACATTCAGGCACATCTGCCTTTTTGAAGTCATCAAGCAAGATGAGTCTCGCTCATGCAATTGTCTTCAACCCAATTATCCTTAGCTCTGTACTGCAAAGTTTAGATCCTGGCGACATCTTAAGCTGTCGCCGCATCTGCGTTTTCTTCAACAGCATCATCAACAGCAGCAAAGCTGTACGACGGGCATCGTATCTACTACCAGCATCAGCTCCGACTATTCTGACACCATTTGGGCAAGGCATACTGTACAGAATTAATCCGTTGCTGAAAGCAAAGTTCAAGCCTTTCTTCCGTGTAAACATGAACTCAAACTATGGACTTTGGAGTGAAATCGCGTTAAATCATCTTCTCCCAAACGACGGTCGTACAGCAATTGAGTCAGAATGGAATGAATGTCTAGCCACGATTCAAGCACTGTTTCGACGCGAAGCAAGCTGGCGAGATATGCTCGTCACGCAGCCACTAATCACCGAGCTTGAAGTAATCCGTCTCACCACTTTGATACCAGATCAGCCTCTTCGTCATACGCGACTACACTTTGAGCATGGCTTGACGATGGGTATTCTATACGACCTTATGTTTTGTTGCGTTGGTATCGAAAATGGTGGGTCTTTTGGCGTCGACTGGAAAGCATCTTCACCACAAAGGCATGCCACAAACACGCACAAAATGTACGGGTCAGTGCCAAATGAGTATGCGAACAACGAGGCAGCCCAGCCGTGGAGGGTATCCGATGAAGTAATCTTACAGCAGCCGTCTCTCGTCTTGATCATGCGAAACACAAATATGACTTATTCCACGAACGAAGCAAGTATCAACCACACTCGATGGAAGAGCGCTTTCATGCCTAGGGAATACTCGCACTCTATAATGGGACGAACGCGATTTGAGGCAATAAATCTTCCTAGACATCCGCATTACGGCTGGAGGGAGGAATGGCGTGGATTGGTACGTGGCGCCAACAGAACTGTTGGTACCCCAGAAGAATACCTACGCGATCGTCAGGTGTTCTTAGGCTCGTTCGATACTTCATTTGAGGAAAGGTTTAACAATCCAGCGTACATATGATGCCCATGGAGCACAACCTTTGGCATTGGAACTTGGTTAGTATGGACCCATACACACCTGATTGTGGCATGTCTCCTCATCTCGCACGACCTACGTTCATGTGTAACGCGGACTTAGATCTCGGTGATACTATGGCTTAAACGCTAATTGCGGACATGTGTCCCAAGAAAAATTGTTGGCCTACATCGACTACAGGCAACTAGTCCTTTTCCCGTCCTGATACACTTGACTCAAAAAGTCCACAATCCCCTCCCTGCCCTGCGCTTTGGCAAGGCATTCAGTATGCAGAGCTCCTGGCACAGCTCGATATGTAACGGCGAAATCGAGCTCATGACAGAGTTTCATCAATTGCTCTCCTTCTTCTGGTGGTACAACCTCATCTTTTGATGCAATCATCAGGAGCAACTGTAGGCTATGCGTCTGCTGCTGCTTGATTGTCCTTAAAGCTTTCACACTGTCCCACGAATTCCAAAGGAATGGTGTCAGATATCTATATGGCAGCCATCTCTGAGGATAGAAAGCAATCAGCATATTGCTGACACTTGTGAACGGTGTCTCTAGTATCATTGCATCGACTCCACTTTCTGTACCAGTGGCTGTGCTTGATCTGGCAATGTGCTTTTGTTCTGTCGACAAGTTGGCGAAAGCCGTCGTTGCGACTCCTGCACCAATGCTTTGTCCCCACAGCACGAGCTGAGTCATAAAACCGTCTTTCGCTTGTAGGTTCTGCGCCCATGCCAATGTCGCTGCAGCATCTTTTTCAATTCCAGTCTGTGAAGCCCGTCCAGAAGATGTCCAGTACCCTCGATACGAAAGCGCAACAAGCGTGCACGGGACAGGCTGCTCGAGCAGGTCAAGATGTTTCAGCACACTAGAAAGGCCAGGAAGCCGTGGAGGAAGGGATGAGCCATTTCCTTGGAAGTAGACAATCACTAAGCCTCCGTCTTTTGGGACAGTCAATGCCCTCTGACTCATCCTTGTCTGGTTCTTGCCTATGGCCAAAGCAATCTTTGTGCCGTCGAGAGACCTAATTATCTCCTGTCGCCATTCGACAGGTTTACAGGCATTCTTATAGTCTTTAATCGATTCTTTCCGAGCAAAAGGAGGCACAGATGGCATATAGATAATTTTGTTTTGGAACAAGACCATCATCATACATTTATAGGTCCATAGCGTGATCAGAAGACCAATAAAAACTGTTGGTGGCAGTAGAATCGCGGATATGGTAATTCCACGACGTTGGGACGGTTGAGAGTGGCGACGAAAAGACACCAATATTGGGCTATGTCTTGGGAGACGGCGCATCCCAATATGAGGGGGTAGCGTTCCGTACCGCACAAAAGACGGCTTCGTGCGAACGTGGCGAAGACTCATGTCACAGCATTACTTACGCGTTTGACATCCAGGTTGAACGTTCTGAAAGAGCCTGAAGCGAGGCTTAGCTAGAACTACAACATTCCACCGAAGAGCCGAGATGTTTCTTCACGGCACCCCCGATGCCCCCTGCTGCAAACAACTATGTCTTTTTACGTCTGAAATACATGCTTCCGACGTCTCAGCCATTGATGATGTGCTCAAGGGCCGTTCGACAGCGACCGCGAGCCATATGAACATGCTCGAGGTTTCACAGTCACGATGTTTGTCTTCAGGTGGTCTGGTGGAAAACCTTACAACCAGAACAAGCAAATTGAGACCAGAGTATGTGTCAAGCGGTGAACATGGATATATTTAGCACAAGCGCATGCCGATGATTACTTGATCCGAGCTCGCTTACATGTAAGCATTACCTTACCTGGTAATCACTTATGACTCCGAGTGAGGGGAACGTGGCGCATGATCGACAACACCGACCAGCACCCAGCACCGAAGCCTCGTGACTTCAGCCAAGTCATAATGCAGAAACTTCCTCTTCTCGCCAGCTCAAAGGGCTGATATCTCCAAAGTGCGATTGTGCTCGAATATTCAGCCATAACACCACCTAGCAAAACACTCACCAATCGAGAATGGAGACAGCTTATGCACCAACACAAACAAATGGCGGCTACTACGTCGGCCTAGATGGAGGGCTAGTGTCTGGCATATCAACAACATCCACCATCACCACCGGCGGCACACAAATCGACGACGTCGCCATCCTATCAGCAAGCGGCAGCCCAGACGACATCGAACTTCCCACCTACACCAACTCCTTCTTCATCGAGCAACGCAACCCCGAGCCTCTCATCCGCCTCGACCTCTTCGAGTCGCTGCGAAAAACAATCATCCATGCTCGCCAGCTCATCTTCGCTGCCTATGCGCCACGAGGCGGCAAGGTGATTCAAAACCGTGTCTCGTTGACAGGGGATGAGCGCAACTTTGATTACACGCTTGCGTTGCATCTTTACGGATCGCCTGACTTAACTGGAAATTTCGGACTGAAACCCAAGGACATGCCTACCGCTGCGTTACCACAAGCCAATGCGCTGATGCAGAATGCTTCTGTTGCAGATCATGTGTCCAAGGCGAGAGGGAAGCTGACGGAGCTTGAGGAAAGTTTTCGCAAGGGCGTGGTTGTGCCGCTCGAGCAGAATTTGCTAGGGAAGGGAGGCAATGGGGGAAGCTGGTTGAGGAGAAAGTCGATGGGTTTAATTGGAGGGGGTACTGACTACAAAACGTTGGCTAAGTCAGCAGGACCAGCGATATTACAAGCCAAGGATATCCACCTAGAATTGGAGAGGTGCCTTTTGGAAGCTGTGAAGTCGTTATAATGCATGGATGCATGAAGATTTAATGTGGTATTCATATATTTTATACAAAATGATTGAAGCCTGCCTTTGCTTACAAAATTACAAGGCGCATAGTATCTACAATCATACTCTGAAAGTGCTGGTATACTTTGTCAAGACCTCATAACTTTCCTGCCTGAAATCGTCCTTGATGATTGGACTGCTCAGTGCTTGAAAGTTGATCAACTCTCTAGTCGAGTTGTCCCAATTGGGCCACGTCTCCAGGGAAGCACTCTGTGCAGCGGGGCCATTAGGTGTGAGTGCGTTGATAAAGCTGACGTAGTATGTCAAGACAGCATTTGCTGGGACAGGATTCACAAGCCTAGTCGGGTTGTCATACAGAAGCAAGATATCACTCGCGTGGAAGGTGCCCAAGAAAGGTGTTCCATAGTCGTAGCTGGAGAGGTAACTCCATGCCGGAATTGTACCGGAAACCAGAGAAAGATAGGCTCGTCGTGTAAGAGTGAAGGTGGCATCGCCGAGGATTGCAGCGAGGCGCTTAAATTGTGGATAGAGCTCGTTGGCAATGCCGGTGTTGAATGGACTTCCGGCGGAAGGGTCGTCAGGATATGTGTTCACGTATTCAGCAACCTCGTTGCGAGTGGCGAGGGGGAAGTATGAGGCAAGATATGTAATGACTTGGTCGGTTGTGGTGATGTTATTTTGGACGAGGGAGAACAATGTTCCTTCATCTTCTTGGTCGCCAATGATGATAGGGACCTTTGTGTAAGCACCATTTTGAATGCTGACCTCGGGACTGACGGAGAAAAAGTTGCTGGAGTTGTCGGGACGAGGCAGATATGATAGGTCGACACTGCTGTAGGAGAAGATACCTGGAACGCTGTTGACCGCATTGAGTAGAACGGTGTAAGAAACTGAACGAAGACATGCGAGGGTATCGGCAGAACCAGAGCAACCAGCAGCAGTCACTACGCTGTCGTAGATGCCTTGCGGCTTGGGATCCGAAACTTGAAGAGCAGGGACGATGCTGCCACTGTCCATCATTGCACCTCTAAAAAGGGGTTTGCCATTGTAAGTGCTGTCACCACCATTGATGATCATCTGATCAAGGACCGATATTGAGCCAGCACTCTCGCCTATAATGTGTGGTCAGTATAAGTACGACGAGATCGATAATTTTAGCTGCACAAACCCCAAATTGTGACCTTTGAGGGATCGCCTCCGAAAGCTGCCACGTTCTCTGCAGCCCATTCTAGTCCTAAACGCTGGTCGCGAAGACCCAGGTTGGTGGATCCATCAGCTTGCAACTCCTTGCCGGCCAAGAAACCGAAGCCACCCAGACGGTAGTTGACGGAGACAAAGAGAATGGGTTGACCAAGAGCAACAGATTTGGCAATAATTTCGGTGCCATCGTATGACTGTGTACTTCCGAATTCTGTCCTGGCGTTAGTTGTGAAAGCAATAGTTTAGGCCATCAATATTCAAATTACCGAAACCACCTCCATAGATCCTGTAGAGCAATTAGTATGTTCTACAATGGTGTATTGAGGGGTGGTGAGCTGTGACTGCTTACCAGAAAATTACTGGCAGGTTGCTTGTAGACGTCGTGCCAGCTGGACGTTGGACATTTACAGTCAGACAATCTTCGCCTGCCACCGTAGCCGCTTGCACGACGGGAAGATCCTCAATTTGACCGAGGATACCAGCTGGCAAGTCGGACAAATTGCTAGAGGACTCAAATTGAGGACATGCTGTCGGCGTGGCAGTTGCTGTTATTGTGCCATATGTCTTCGTGATAGAGTGGGGCGGTTTCAGACGCTACAAGGCAATGTAAGTGCTTTGACGTGTTGTTTTGAGACGAGATACTCACAAGTGCTCCAGTGGGGGGTTCAGCGAAAGGAATGCCCAGGAAGGTATCAATAAGACCATTGCTGGAGCCTACCACCGTACCATTCTGGATTGTCACAGATGGCGAAAGTGTTGACCTCTTCTGAAGCGTAGGCGCAGCCAAGCTGGTAGCTAACAAACATGAGAAAAGTGGAAAGGAAATCATGGTGATTGGAAGGCTAGAACTGAAAAAAGGTTTGCAAGTGAAGAGAACATGATTGAGGATGCTATAGCTACATGTTATATGACATTCGCTTAGATTGCTCATGCCGCGATGCCATGAAGATCATGAAGCTACCGAGGTGGTGACAAAGAGACACGACTTCACCATTACTCCATCTTTCAGAAGACCGTGGTTGAAAAATGCTTAACGCCAGCCGTTGCAACGTCAACGATGGTATTGATGGCGGAGGTCAGGAGGCTACCGAGGTGGTTTAGAGAGGCGCAACTTCACAATTACTTCATCTTTCAGACGACCGTGGATAAAGCATGCTTAATACCAACCGTTGCAACGTCAATGGAAGAGGTCTTGAAGAAACAAAATGCGCGTCACTTCCATCATTCCTGTTTCGTTCTCCTGTCTTGTTGCAATTTCACAGTATACTATGCTCTTTCTGATACACCAAGTTTGACGTCAAAGGAGGACATAGAACTAGTTGCCCACAACACACAATCTCAACAGGACGACATTTGATGTTGAAGTTGTAGTTGTGGCGTTGTCATGATGCATTTCGTCGATCACAATGTCACAATGAAGCCGAGGCGCTATAGCAGCGGCGACAGATCCGGCCGATTTCCACGACTTTAAAATGACATAAGATAGACGCGAGTTGTGCCTAGGTTCACCGCCCTGCGAATTACACAGCGATGCCGGACGTTGTGTTCAAACGTACAGGTCATCTGACGGTCTTGGCGTAAGGTAGGTGATCCGTCAAACGATGTGCCGTCACGACTGACCGATAGGCCACGCTTCTTCCTACAAGCTCTGGGGTATGCAGGAACGTATGGGGTGAGCTGTCACTGTCTGGTCTAGACTTGAGACTTGCCACTTCGTTCTGTTCTAGAGTATCAAACTCAAATTATGACCTTTCTAAACGTGTATGTGCAATTTTATGCTGGTAAAAAGATATAAATAAGGACGTGACTTCCTTAGTCCTAGCTAAATTAAGGTAATATTATATAGAATTAAGTTAGGTATACAGGATAATAAAGTATAGAATAACAATTAATTAATTAACTAAGTACTAGTTATACGCGACTTCTTAAGAAGGTATAAGAAATTCTAAATCTACTTACCCTAAGTATACTAAGGAGGAGTTTTAGTAGAAGTAAGCTAGAGCTATTGTTAGAACTTAATAGGGAGGTATACTAAGTGCTAAGGGTATAGGGAAGTATCTAATAAGATAAGTAGTAGTGAAGGCAATAGACTTATAATATAGTAAGACTTATAGTTTGCTTATTAGAGGTTATAAGTAAGAGATTGAATTGACTTGTAGAAAGAAAGAAACT
>Ga0160429_1000313_pt1 | contig 53170 bp, 49 predicted proteins | sample SolpanmetagenomR_FD_108199 | JGI IMG/M metagenome (GOLD analysis project Ga0160429, IMG submission 108199) | Solar panel surface microbial communities from Lawrence Berkeley National Laboratory, California, USA - R | ecosystem: Engineered > Built environment > Solar panel > Unclassified ... | reverse complement strand
GGGTGCCATCCGTGGCCTTGCCATGCCGGTAAACGGCTTCGGGTTGCTGGCAGACGGGGCAGAGAACGGGCAGTTGGACCATCCCCAAAATTACGACTATCTACGCGCTCAACACACGACCCATGTTTTGATGGCTGGCATCAGTCTTTTATTGGCCGACACTTGATCCGAACTACTGGTTTGCGCCAATTCACGCTTACTTCCGGCCACTCAGAATCTCCTCGACTACCAGCGGGTCGAGGAGCGTGGTGGTGTCGCCCAGGTTAGCGGTTTCGCCCTCGGCCACTTTGCGCAGGATGCGACGCATGATTTTGCCCGAGCGCGTTTTGGGTAGGCCGCTCACCAATTGAATCTTGTCGGGCTTGGCAATGCGGCCGATGGCGGCCACCACGGCTTCAATGATGCTGGCCTCGGTACGCTGGGTGTCGAGGTCGGTGGTGGGCACGCCGTTTTGGCAAATGACGTAGGCGTAAATGCCCTGGCCCTTCACGTCGTGCGGGTAGCCGACTACGGCGCTTTCCACCACGTACTCGCTCTGGTTGATGGCGTTCTCGATTTCGGCGGTGCCGAAGCGGTGGCCGCTCACGTTGATGACGTCATCGACGCGGCCGATGATGCGGTAAAGACCGTTTTCGTCGCGCCGGGCGCCGTCGCCGGTGAAGTAGTAGCCCGGGTAGGGCGCGAAATACGTTTGGCGGGCGCGCTCGTGATCGCCCCAGGTGGTGCGAATAATGCCTGGCCAGCTAGCTTTGATGGCCAGGTAGCCTTCCTGGTCGTTGCCTTCGATCTCGGTGCCATCCTGGTTGAGCAGCACGGGCTGCACGCCGGGCAGCGGCAGGCCGGCGCGAGCCGGCACACTGGGCGTAATGCCCGCCATGGCCGAAATCATAATGCCGCCGGTTTCGGTTTGCCACCACGTATCCACGATGGGGCAGCGGCCCTTACCCACGTGCTGGTCGTACCAGTGCCAGGCTTCCTCATTGATGGGCTCGCCGACCGAGCCGAGTACGCGCAAGCTGCTGAGCGAATAAGCCAGCACATGGTCGACGGAGTGGGCCATGAGCGAGCGGATAGCCGTGGGCGCGGTATAAAATATCGTTACGTGGTGCTTGTCAATCACCTCCCAGAAGCGGCCCGGCGAGGGGTACGTGGGCACGCCCTCGAAGAGCAGCGTAGTGCTGCCCGCCAGCAGTGGGCCGTACAAGCCGTAGGTGTGGCCCGTCACCCAGCCGATGTCGGCGGTGCACCAGTACACGTCGTTTTCCTCCACCTGAAACACGTTGCGGAAGGTGTAGTCGGCCCACACCATGTAGCCGGCTTGGGTGTGCACCACGCCCTTGGGCTTGCCGGTGCTGCCGCTGGTGTAGAGAATGAACAGCGGGTCTTCGGCGGCCATGGACTCGGGGACGCAGGTTTTTTCGACGGTCTTCACCTCGTCGTGGTACCAGACGTCACGGCCTTCCTGCCACTGCACTGGCCAGCCGGTGTGCTCCACCACGAGCACGCGCCGCACCGAGGGGCAGCTCGCCAGGGCCTCATCGACCACAGCCTTGACAGGAATTTGCTTGGCACCGCGGTTCAGGCCGTCGGCGGTGAGCACAAAGGCGGCCTCGGCATCGTTGATGCGGTCGGCGATGGCCGAGGCCGAGAAGCCCGCAAATACTACCGAGTGCACCGCCCCAATGCGGGCGCAGGCTAGGGTAGCAATGGCCAGCTGCGGAATCATGGGCAGGTAGAGCACCACGCGATCGCCTTTCTGCACGCCGTTTTTCTTCAACACGTTGGCAAACTGGCAGACCTGCTCGTGCAGCTCGCGGTAGGTTAGGCGCTGGTGGCGGGTTTTGGGGTCGTTGGGCTCAAAAATGATGGCGAGCTTATTGGCCCGGCTGGCCAAGTGGCGGTCGAGGCAGTTTTCGGTGAGATTGAGGCTGGCCCCGGCGTACCAGGTGCTGGTGCCGGCCGGCGAAAACTCGCCGCCGCGCACGGTGTCCCACTTCTTATACCAGGTAAAAGGCTCGGCGGCGGCGGCCCAGAAGGTGTCGGGATCCTCCACGCTGTGCCGATAATCGGCGTAATATTCTTCGAGAGTGCGGGTGCGAATGGCAGACATGGTGGAAATTAGGAATTGAAAAGTAGCGCGTTCGGATTGGTTTTAGGGAGGCAGGGCGCCGCCGGGGCCATCGGATGAGTTGCTGGGACTATCGGAGGTATTTCCAGAACCATTGGCGAAGTTATCGATGCTAAAGGGTGGGCCATTGGCACTAGCAACCAGGGAGCAGCGCGCAACGGTCGCCAATTTAGGTGGTTAGCCAGCCAGCAGCCTGCGGACTTTTTTCATGAGCTGGCGGGTGCTGAAGGGCTTGGGCACGTAGAGGTCGGCGCCGGCCTCGTAGCCCTTTTGTACGTCGGCGGGCTGGCTTTTGGCCGAGAGAAAAATAACTTTAGTGGCAGCGTGGTCAAAGCGCTGGCGCAGCTGGCGGCACACCTGGTAGCCATCAACGTCGGGCATCATCACATCGAGCAGCACCAAGTCGTAGGGCGTGGCGTAGATGGCGGCCAGGGCCTCGGTACCGTTGCGGGCGATGCCAACTTGGTAGCCATTTTTGCGCATTAAAAACTCTAACGCCATAACAATAGCAGGCTCATCACCAACCAACAAGATAGTAGCCATGGCGCATAGCAAAAAGGACTAAACAGGCGAAAATGGCGCCACAACCCGGGCTGGGGGCGCTCTCGACCCAGCGGCGGTCCTGATGTAGCGCCACTATTTTTTAGCGCGGCTCTTCCGTCGCCGTACCCGGCGGCTGGGCCCCGCCACAAACGCTAGCCGCTGATCCCGCAGCGATGCCCCGCCTCCTACCCCAGGCTTTTGCTTCACAGCTAGCGAACTGAGACCTTCCTACTTTAAGAAAAAAACCCGCCGGGCAACGTGCCCAACGGGTTTTCTTATGCCTGAGAAGCTAGCTAGGGTTAGCTGTCCATCAGCTTCACGTTGCGGGTGTCCTTCATGAGGGCCATGCCGACAACAAAGCAGATCAGGGCCGTGGCTACCGGGTAAACCAGCCCAATGATACTTTTGTGGTCGTTGGCGAAAGTGCCGGCTGGCTGGGCCGCAGCCCACACCCCGATGGAAGTAGCGACCAGCGGCACAAAGCCCCCAAAGATGCCATTACCAATGTGGTACGGCACCGAGAGCGACGTATAGCGCACGCTAGTCGGAAACAGCTCGACGAGGTAGGCTGCAATGGGCCCGTAAACCATCGTCACGAACAGCACGAGGCAGAAAGTCAAGGCAATCATGCCCGGCATATTGGGCGTGAGCGCCTTCATGACGGCGGGCACGGCCTTGCCGGCCGCGTCGACGGTGGCGGGCGTTACTTCCGTAATGGGCCCGGCAAACGCCTGGAGGCCGTGGAAGAGCGGCATCGTGAACAGCGCCCCGCAAATCATGCCGGTCATGATAATCCGCTTGCGCCCGATGCGATCGGAAAGCGAGCCGAAATACACAAACAGCGGCGTGGCTAGCAGCATCGAAACCACCATAATCACACTCGAATTAACGATGTCAAGCTTCAGCGTGGCATTCATAAACGTGAAGGCCTGAAACTGGCTGGTATAGAAGATAACGCCTTGGCCCATAGTCACGCCAAACAGCGCAATGAGCACCAAGCGGCGGTTCACCGGGTTTACGAACGAGTCGCGCAGGGGGCTTTTGCTGGTGGTGCCGGTAGCCTTAGCTTTGGCAAACAGGGGCGACTCGTGCAAACGCTTGCGGATGAAGTACGAAGCAATTACCAGGAAGCCCGACAACAGGAACGGAATGCGCCAGCCCCACTCTTTGAACGCTGGCTCGCCGAGCAGCTTACGGGTAATGAGGATGACCGTGATGCTAAGAATAAGCCCGCCGGTGGCCGTAATCTGGATGAAGCTGGTGTAGTAGCCGCGCTTAGAATCGGGGGCGTACTCGGCCACGTAGGTAGCCGCGCCGCCGTACTCGCCACCCAGCGCCAACCCCTGCAACAGACGCAGCATCACGACGATGACGGGGGCCGCCACCCCAATAGAATCGTAGCTCGGGATGAGGCCCGTCACGAAGGTAGCGCCGCCCATTATCAGCAGCGTAACCAAAAAGGTGTACTTACGCCCAATCATGTCGCCGATGCGGCCGAAGAACACCGCCCCAAACGGCCGCACCACAAAGCCCGCCCCAAACACGGCCAGCGCCCCGAGCAAGGACTTGGTGAGGTCGCCGGACTGCCCAAACAGCACCGGCCCGATAATAGCGGCCAGCGAGCCGAAGATGTAGAAATCGTACCACTCGATGACCGTGCCCACCGACGAGGCCGTAATGACCTGCCAGATAGTTTTAGCATCGACCTGGTTATTATCGTGCGCGGCCGGCGCATCCACGGCCGCGTTGTAGGCGCTGGGGTTCAGGCTTGGTTCCATGAGGTTGGGTGGGAAATAGTAGTAAGTAGTTGGCATATAGGGCCGCATGGCCCGCGCCCGCTACCGGCTGAACCAACCGGATAACCGGACGCAGGCGGCTTACCCCTACAAGAATACTTGCGTTTGCAGCGTGATTTCGGGGCGGTGGACTACTTGGCCAGCCACGCCCACGCCGCCCACCGTGGTGAGGTTGAAGTCGGGCCGCTCGCGGTAGTTGAGGGTCACCTTAGCATTATGGCCGTCGATGAGGAAGTTGAGGCCCGCATCGTACACGTTCACGCCTTGCACGTCGCCGGCGGCGTTGCGCAGGCCTTCGTAATTGCTGTGCAGGTAGGCCACGTAAGGCTGGAGGCGCACCTTCTTACCCAGCGTGTTCTTACCCATCAAAAAGCCGAGCTGACCATATACCGTGCCCCCGGTGCCCGACTGTGGCACCGCGTTGCCACGCGTGGCGCTGGCCCCGTAACCAGGGTTTTCGGCGCCCACAAAGCGCACGTAGTTGGGCCCGAAGTTGTAATTCCAGTACACCCCATAGAAGGTCACGGCTGTGCGCTTGGCCGTGTCGAGCGGCGTATCATAAAACACATCGGCCCCGAAGAGCTTGATGTCGTGCTTGCTGGTGGGCACCGCCGCGTAGAGGTCTGAGCCGGCGGCCAGGTTGGTCAGGTTGACGGTGCTGCCGGCTGAGCGCGAGAACATCCCGTTCTGGTTATACATAAAGCCCGCACCGATACTCAGTACCTTCTTGGTACCCAAGTAAGTACCCTGGGTATAAGGCAGTAGGTTGGCCTCCGGCTCGAAGAAATTATAGCTGAAATAGCCCTGGTACACGTGGCCATCGTTCTGCGGATTATACTGCGCCACGTTCACGCCGGTATTGGTAGTAACGCCCCCCGCGGTTGAAGTGACCCCTAGGCCCAGTGGGTTGCCGGTTTGCACGCCACCCACTACGTAGCTGGTGTTGGTAGGCAGGTTGGTCAGGAAGGGATCGCTCATCGAAATCCGGTAGTCGAACTTACCCACACGGCCCTTGGCGTATACCCCAATCCAGCGCGCAAACTGGTCGATGGCATCGATGGTGGGGAAATTGGTGAGCGGCACGTCCATCGTCATGATGCTCGTGGTGCTGGCGCTACTCATGCGTGAAATGCCGTTGTAGTAGTGCAGGCCCGCCCCCAGGTTGAGGTACTTATTGACCTTGTACTCAGTCACGGCCTCGTGGATGAAGAACTGGGGCTTCTTACCATCCGTAGTGGCATTCACGCCGCCGCTCACACCATTTTGGTTATTGATACCCAAGTGGGTATAAATCAAGAACCGCGGGCTAAGCTGCGCCAGCAGTACCATACGCGAGCGCCGGATGCCAAAGTCGAGCTGGCTGCTCTTTGGCTCATTTGGGCCGCGTAGCGTACCAGTATTGTTCTGGTTGTAGCGCACGTACACTTGCGTCCAGGCCATCAGGCGCACGTACTTTTGGCCGTCAGGCGAAAGGTTAAACTTCATGCCCGCACCATAGGGCACTGGTTTGGTAGGGGCCGGCGGGGTGGGCGGCGCTACCAGCGGAGCGGGCGCTGGGGCGGGGTCGCTGGGTGCTGGGGGGGCTACCTGCGCGGCGGCCGAGCCGGCCAGTAACAAGCCGCTAAGGGCCAAGGCGTAGCGTTTTTTTCGCATCATGCTTGAAAAAAATGGATGGATACCAATTCTTAGTCTGCTCCACCAAGCCAGAATTGGCCCGGCGAAGTAGCACCCATTCTTTTCGCACAGCTACCACCTAGCAATCGTTTTGCTAACTCCTATAGCCCAGGCCACCCTTAGCCCGCCCGAAACCGCTCCCAGCGTATCATCATGTACTTATCGCCCAGTTCAGTTACCATAAGGCCGGCACTTTTCAGGTTTTCCGGCTTTTGAAAAAACTCGGCTAGCTCCTTCTGGCTAAGAATCTCGTAGGTAGGATGATAGCCTGTTTGACGAGGGGCTTTCACCCCGTATTTCTTCACCCAATTCATCACGCTCACGTGGCTCACGCCTAATAGCCGCTCGATTTCGCGGTAGCTCACCCCTTCGATGTAAAGCTGAAGGGCTTTCACTACATAATATGGGTTCACTTCCCGGCCCACTTTGGCTACTGTATAGTGATAACCGCAATTTTTGCATTTAAATCTTTGCCGCTCAGCTACTACTCCGCTTTTAATAGCCTCCTTAGAGTCGCATTTGGGGCAGTTGGGTGTCGTCATGGGCGGGAGTAGAGAGGAAAAGTGACTAAAACTATAGCTATTCAGCAAATGTATAGCAGTTTAGCAAGAAAACGCACTTTGAGCCTACTTCCTACAAGCTGCTTTGCCCTTGATATTGAGAAACAACCTGGCTAGCCCACTAGCCCCAGGATGCCCAATGGAGCCCCGACGTTAGCTTTGGTCGTTCATTACCCTTTTCTTTCGCATGCTCTCCCCACCCGCTTTTCGCAGTATTAGTCCCGCTGACCTACCATCACCCGACTTCTATCAGTTCCTCATTGGTGCGGTGGCGCCGCGGCCCATTGCGTTTGCCAGTACCATTTCGGCAAGCGGCGCGGTCAATTTAAGTCCGTTCAGCTTCTTCAACATTTTCAGCGCCAACCCGCCCATTCTCATCTTTTCGCCGGCCAACCGGGGGCACGACAACTCAGAAAAAGACACGCTGCTCAATGTGCGCGCGGTGCCCGAGGTCGTCATTAATATCTGCGATTACCCACTGGTCGAGCAGTTGTCGCTAGCCAGCGCCGAGTATCCGGCCGGGGTCAATGAGTTTACAAAAGCCGGCCTCACCGAAGCTAAGTCAAATCGCGTGCGCCCGCCCCGCGTGGCCGAGTGCCCCGCCGCTTTCGAGTGCGTGGTGGAGCAGATTATTGCCCTGGGCGATGCGCCGGGCCACGGCAACCTCGTGGTGTGCCGGGTAGTGCAGGCGCATTTTCGCGAAGACATTCTGCTAGCCGACAAGCCGGGCATCGACCCGCGCAAATTTGAGGCAGTATCGCGGCTTGGCGGCGATTGGTACAGCCACCTGCGGCCCGACAACCTGTTCACCGTGGCGCGCCCCAACCGCCGGCTGGGCATCGGCTTCGATGAGCTGCCCGAACACATCCGCCACAGTAGCCTGCTTACCGGCAATGACCTCGCCCGGCTAGCCAACACCGAGCGCGACGCGCTGCCCACCCCCGCCCAAATCGCGGCAATCAAAACCGAGCCTATGGTGGCCTACTTGCTCAACAAGCACCGTACCGACCCGGCCGAACAAGCGAAACAGCTGACGCTCCTAGCCAGACAATGGCTCGAAGAAGGCCGCGTGGCGGAGGCGTGGCAGCTACTGCTACTAGCCGGCCCCAACAGCTAACCAGGAGCAGCAGCTTAAAAACGACAAAGGGTTGCGCGGCTCAACCAGCTGCGCAACCCTTTGTCGTTTAGCTCGGGGTAAAAAGCCTAGTTGCGCACCGCAATCAGCAGCCCTAGCTCCTTATAGCGCAGGTTGAATTTCTTGGCGATGGCCGCGTTGGTAAGCGAGCCTTTATAAATGTACACGCCGCTGCGGAAATGCTCGTTCGTAAATAGCATCTCGTTAATACCGCCGTTCTGGCTGATTTCCTGCAAAATGGGCGTAAAGATGTTGCTGAGCGCGTTGGTGGCGGTGCGCGGCACGCGCGAGGCAATATTGGGCACGCAATAGTGCACCACGTCATATTTGCGAAACACCGGCTTGCTGTGGCTGGTGAGCTCGCTGGTTTCGAAGCAGCCGCCCTGATCGATACTGATGTCGATGATGATGGAGCCGGCGGCCATGCTAGCCACCATCTGCTCGGGCACCATAAACGGGATGCGCCCCTCTTCCACCGCCAGCGCGCCGATAACCACGTCGGCCCGGCGAATCTGCTGGCTCAGCGCGAAGGTATCTAACGTACTGGTGTAGAGCTGGGTGCCCAGGTTGTGCTTGAGGCGACGCAGCTTGTAGAGGTGGTTATCAAACACTTTTACCTCGGCGCCCAGGCCAATGGCAGCGCGGGCGGCGTACTCGGCCACCGTACCTGCTCCCAGGATCACGACCTGCGACGGCGGCACGCCCGTAATGCCGCCCAGAATGATGCCCTTGCCTTCGTTGGAGCGAGCCAGGTACTCGGCTGCCACCAGCATCACCGTCGAGCCGGCGATTTCGCTCATGGCGCGCACCACGGGGCGGGCGCCGCTCGGGTCCTTTATCAACTCAAAGCCGATGGCATTGACCTTCTTACGCGTTAGTGCCTGAATGAATTCGGGCGTCATAGTACCCATTTGCAGGGCCGAAATCAGGGTTTGGCCAGAGCGCATAAACTCGATTTCATCCAGCATGGGCGGCGCCACTTTCAGGATGACATCGGCCTTGTACACCTCCTCCGTAGAGTAGGCGATAGTGGCGCCCGCCTCCGAGTAGTCGTGGTCCGAGTACTTGCTGGGCTCGCCGGCGCCGCTTTCGAGCACTATTTCATGGCCCTCATTCACGAGGTGCAAAACGGCTTCGGGGGTGAGGCCCAGGCGGTTTTCTTGCAGCGAAGTCTCCTTAGGCAGGCCGATAAAGAGCTTCCGCTTGCGCGTTTCCACGGCCAGCATCGACTCTTGAGTGAAGTAAGCTCGGCCCGTGGCCAGCGACTCGAAGCCGGAAGGTAGCTTTTCGGCCATAACTATTATGCAGTGAGCAGTGAGTAGCCAACGACGCAAGTACTTGCCACGCGCCGTTGACTACTCACTGCTCGGTGCTCACTGTTGATTGATAATTGACAATTTTCTTGACCCTGAGCCGGTTACGGTCAATTCGACCAGCAGCCGTGCCGAAGGCAGCAGCCCCGTCACCCGGGCCGGCCATTCTACTAGGCAAAGATAACCCGAATCGAAGTACTCGGCCACACCCAGCCGGGCAGCCTCATTTTCATCGTCAATTCGGTAAAAATCAAAGTGATACACTGGCTCATCGCGCCCGGTGCGGTACTCGTTGACCAGCGCGAAGGTGGGGCTGCTCACGTCGTCGGCTACGCCCAATGCCGCGCACAGAGTCCGGATGAGCGTCGTTTTACCGGCGCCCATCTCGCCTTCAAAAGCCACGATGGTGCAGCCCGATTCGGCAATGGCGGTGGCGAGCTGCTGGGCAGCCAGCGGCACGGCCGCGAGGCTAGGAATATCGAGCGTAATCACTTTCTTATTGCTTTTCAGGCTGATACAGGGAACATCTTGCCAGCCCATAACTGCTTATTCTTCAGGCTGACAAGCTACTTCCTGTGTCAGCCTGACCATTTTTAGTACTTGCTTGCTAATGCATACGGTCGTCGCGCACGGGCAGGTTCACCACGATTTCGCCCTCTATTTTCAGCAGTTCCTGCAAGCGGGCGTCTACTTCGGCGGGGTCGCAGTATTCCTTGGCTAGGTCGACGTAGCTTACGAAGTGGCCGGCTTCGCTCGCCATCAGCTCGTAGTAAAACTGGCTCAGCTCAGGGTCGCGGTCTTGCAGGTGCAGCCACAGCAGCTTGAAGCGCTCGCAGGAGCGCGCCTCAATGAGCGACGACACCAGGAGCTGATCGAGGAGTTGGCGCTCGCGGGGCCCACCCTTGCGGATGTGTGCCATGAGCTGCACTACGTACTCGTCGCGGCGCGGGCGGCCCAGTGGCAGGTTGCGCTTGCGCAGCTCTTTCACCACGCGCTCAAAGTGCTCCCACTCCTCGGCCACCAGCAGCGTCAACTCATCGACCAGGCGCGCTTTTTCGGGGTAGTGCACGATGAGCGAGATGCCGGTGCTAGCTGCCTTTTGCTCGCAGTAGGCGTGGTCAACGAGGATTTCTTCGAGATTTTTACTGGCAATGTCAACCCAGCGCGGGTCGGTGTTGAGCTTGAGCTTGAGGATGGTTTTTTCTTTCATAAAACGGCCCTTAGTTGAAAAACTTCCAGCGCACGCCCAATTGGAAGCGGCGCGGGTAGCCGGTGTAGTAAGGCGTGGTGAAGTAGCCGTTGGTATACACGCCTTGGTTGACGTACGCCACTTTGAGGAAGATGGACGCCGAGCTGATGTCGGCCGCCACGAAGAGGTTGGCTACCGCAAAGTTCTGCATGGTGAAACTATCCTGGAGGTAAAACTGCTGCGTGCTGGGCGCGTACTGGTAGCCCCGAAAGCGCGACTGGTAGTACATTTCGGCCCCCACCTGCGCAAACAACGCGTGCCCAAAAACGCGCCGCTGGTAGTACACCCGCGAATTGGTGACGAGCGCCGGAATGCGCAGGCCCTGGCCTTCGCCGCCCCGCGTGTACGTCGCCTCATTATCGACGAAGATGCTACCCACCCGGAAGCGGTGCCGGGCAAAGCCGATGACCAGCTGCTTGTTGGCATCGTCGCCGCTCAGCTGGTCGGGCACACCCTGCTGGTTGTAGTAAACCAGGTTGGTGAGGTTGACGACGGCCGCGCTAGCCTCGATGGAATGTTCTTGCAGGAAAGGTAGCCGCTGCTGCAAGCGGATGGTAAGCTGGTTGGCCTTGGTGTTGGCGAAGCTGTTGTGCCACCGATAGTGGTTGCCTTCAAAATTTTGCTGGGTGAGCGTGGGCGAATAGGACGTAGTAAGCAGCTCGGCCGACAGCGGCCCGGTACGAATGCGCCCACGCAGCCAGTACTCATCAAATAATTTGTATTCGCCGGCCACGTCTACCGCGTAAATGGTGCGGTAGTTAAAAGCCGCCGTGCCACCCAAAAAGTTCTGCCCGTAGGTGCTGGCTTGCACCTCATCAATTGAGCCGGCAATGCCCGAGGTGCCCGCCGTGGTTGAGTAAGCTTTGAGCGACACATCGCGGCGGCGGGCATACACCCGGTATTCTACGCGGTCGGTGTGACCCAGGAAGCCGAACGTATTTTCTACCTGGCGATAAGTTGCGTGGTCGTCGGTAGCAGTAGGATTGCGATAGGTGCCGCGGTACTGGCCGAGCACCGGATAAAAAAGTAAGTTGCCATTACTAGCCCGCGGCAGCGCCTCGTCGGTATAGCCATTAAACTGCCGCCGCGCATCGAAAATATGGTAGGCCGTGAGCCCACGCCCCAGCAAGCGGTAGGTCTGGAAGAAGCGTACCTGGTCGCGGTCGTCGACATTGCGGGCCGAGGTGAGGTATACCCGCTCATCGCCGTATTTATAGAGCGAATCAGTTTGAGCAGTTCGCAGCGATACTGCTTCTTGGGGCGTCGGAAAAATACCACCCTGCTCGCGGGTGCGCTGGCGGCTAGCCGAGTAGTTGAACAGCAAGTGATAGCGGCCATTATCGTTCTGGTACCGGCTGTAAAAAGTAATATTATTGTGCTCGACCAGCCACTGATTGCCCGCCGTAGCGAGCACTTGGTTGGAAGCAATACGCTCGTAATCAATACCAACGTTGAAATTCTTGCCCAGAGAGCGTGTATAGTTTATTTCAAACACCTGCTCGCCCGCCGAGCCTTGGATAAAGCGAAAGAATGAGTAGGGCGAGCGGCTGTCGTAGTACGGCACTTGGCTGGCATCGCGCGTATTGCGGTCAAATACGTTGCGCCCCAGGCGGGCTCCCAGCTCCAGGTTGGGCGCGTAGAGCAGAGGCCGCGCGGCGGTGCCCAGCGCCCCGAGATCTTGCTGAAACGTGGTGTCGTGCAGCCAGTAGCGCTCCTGCGGCCAGCGCACGAGCGAAGTATCGATGGGCGTGCCATTGACCGAGTCGTGCTGCACTTCGCGCTCGAAGATGATGCGGGTGGTTTTGGGGCCGTAGAGTATCTTGGTCGAGTCGTCCACTATCTGGGCCCGGCTAGCCAGCGGCGCACCCAGCAACAGCCCCAGCACCAAGCAAAGCCACTGAAGGCCAACGTATTTTTTAGCAACCATGCGCGGCAACACTCTGTATTTTTGGGCGGCAACGGGCAGCTAGCCCCGGCCTCAACTTGTAAAGGTACTGGCGATGGGTGGCAGCCGGCGGCGCAGCTGCGCCGCCCCATCGCCCAGCAACGCCGCCCGCACCGGAATCGTGTACACCGGCAGGCTCGCCAGCGCCTCGGCCAGCGCGGGCGCCAGCAGCCGGGTAGCATCCTTTTCGGTGGTAAAAATAACCTGGCCCGGCCGCCACCGCGCCCGCACCGCCGCCAGGTCGGCCGGGGTGAACGCGTGGTGGTCGGGGAAAATGCATTCACTTTCAATACTATAACCTGTTTCCTGCAAATGCGCGCGCAGCGGCCCCGGCTGCGCAATACCCGTGAGCAGCAGCACCGCAACCGGCGCCGTGGGCACGCCCAGCGCCGCCGCCGTGAGCGGCCGCGGTGGCGAGTAAGCATAAGTCGAAAACAACACTGGCACGCTGGGCCGGGCGTAGCGCCGTACCTGGCTAGCCACGGCGGCCTGCTCCTCTGCGGTGAGGCCAGCCGGGCATTTTGTGATGATGACTACGTCGGCGCGACTAGCCCCGGCGCGGGCTTCGCGCAGGCGCCCGGCGGGTAGCACCCAATCGTGGTAAAAAGGCCGGGCGTACTCGGTGAGCAAAATATTGAACGCCGGGCGCACGCGGCGGTGCTGGTAGGCATCGTCGAGCACCACGGTGGTAAGCTCGGGGTGAGCCTGGCGCAGCAGGTCGAGGCCAAGCTGGCGGTTTTCGGCTACCGCCACGGGCACACCTTGCACCCCCAACTGCTCGAAATACTGCCAGGGTTCGTCGCCCACCGTGGCGGCCGAGTCGGTGGTGGTGGCTAGCCGGGGCCCCTGCGTTTGGCGGCCGTAGCCGCGGCTCAGGATGGCCGGGCGGTGGCCCTGGCGCAGCAGCTCTTCGACCAGCCAGGCCACGTGGGGCGTTTTGCCGGTGCCGCCCACCCGCAGGTTGCCCACCCCGATCAGCGGCACCCAGCCCGGGCGCGCTTGCTTCCACCCGGCTTCGTAAAGCCAGTTGCGCACCGCCAGTACGGCGGCGTAGAGCCAAGAAAACGGGAGCAGCAGCCAGGCCGGCCAGGGAGGAAGCATCCGGCAAAGGTCGGGGCGGCCACCGACCTTTGCGCTATGTCTAGTTTTCCTGCCCGCCTGCTGCACTTGCTGCGCACGTTTCCGGTGCCCGCCGCGCCGCTGCCCGGCCAAGTAGAAGTTCGCAGCTCTTTCCAAGACCCCGCCGTAGCGACTATTCTCACCCAGTTTGCTCAGAAATACTACGCCGCGAGTACGCCACGCGTGGGCATTTTTGGCATCAACCCCGGCCGGTTTGGCGGCGGCCGCACCGGCGTGGCCTTCACCGACCCGGTGGCACTCACCAGCATTTGCGGCATCGACCACGACCTGCCCAAACAGCGCCGCGAGCTGTCGAGCGAGTTTGTTTATAAATTCATCGCCGAGCTCGGCGGTCCGGCACCGTTTTACGAGCATTTTTTTCTGAGCTCGGTGTACCCGCTAGAACTCACCCACGCCGGTAAAAACTACAATTACTACGACTCGCCGGCCATCATCAAAGCGCTGTGGCCCGACATGCGGCTTTCGCTCACCCAGCAGGCCGAGCAGTTGGGTCTGCGCCGCGACGTGGCCGTGAGCCTGGGCCGCCGCAACGGCGAGTTCCTGACCAAGCTCAACAACGAATTGGGCTTGTTTAAGCGCATCGAAGTGCTTGACCATCCGCGTTTTCTCATGCAGTACCGCCGCCGCTACCTGGCCGAAAACGTGGCTAACTATGTAGAGGTGCTGGGTGGCTTAATCGCCTAAGTTCCCGTCCTCACGGGGCAACCGAGCCGACAGCTACGCAACCCTACTTTTGCAATACCCCGCGGTTGGTACGCCCCCAGCCCAACGGCTACGCTGAATAAAAAAAGAGAAGCCCCGGTTGCAGGAACAACCAGGGCTTCGAGAAGTGCGGGGGGGGTTAGCAGCACCCTTTACTTCATTCGGAAAAATGGAAAGTAAAAAGGCGAAGCAGGAGTTTGACTTTAAAGTCCGGCTCTGAATGCCTCTTGAGCTGGTTAAATGGCTCATCGGGGCAATCTTAGTGGGTGGTAGCGCTCTCACAGCTGCCACTCATTGGGGTAACTAAGTTGGCAAAGGCCGGGCCGCAGGGTGCAGCCTTTGTTTGATTTAGTATAGTACGGGGCAAATGTACGCAGCTCACCGAATTGCGGGTGCATTTTGCAACTCAATCCCTCGCAAAAATACGAACTTAACGTTCTCCCCAACGTGCCCACCGTCCAAGACCTAGCCCAGCTGCTCGAAGCCGCCGCGCCCCTCGCCTACCAGGAAAGCTATGATAATGCGGGCTTACAATGCGGCCTGCCCGACGCCCACATAACGGGCGTGCTCCTGGCCCTCGACTGCACGCCGGCCGTAGTGGCCGAGGCTAGCCGACGCGGCTGCAACGTGGTAGTGTGCCACCACCCGGTTATCTTTCGTCCACTCAAGCGCCTCATAGGCAAGGGTTTGGTTGAGCAAACCATTATGGCGGCGCTCAAGGCCGACGTGGCTATTTACGCCGCCCACACCAACCTCGACAACGTGCGCCACGGCGTCAATGCCAAGCTAGCCGAGAAGCTCGGCCTAGTCCGTACGCGCATCCTGGCGCCCCAAACCGGCACGCTGGCCCGCCTCAGCACCTACGTGCCCAACCAGCAAGCCGACACCGTGGGCAAAGTGCTCGCGGCGCTCTACGCGGCCGGCGCGGGCCAAGTTGGTCAGTATAAAGACTGTAGCTTCCAGACGCAGGGCACGGGCAGCTTCACGCCGGGCCCGGAGGCCCAGCCGGCCATCGGCGCGCAGTTGCAGCCCGAAGTAGTCTCCGAAACCAAGCTCGAAGTGCTGCTGCCGCTGCACCGCCAGGCGGCTGTGCTGGCGGCGCTACGCCAGGCCCACCCTTACGAAGAAGTAGCCTACGAGCTGGTGAAGCTCGAAAACCAGCACCAGGATGTGGGCGCTGGCCTGGTGGGCGAGCTGCCCGCGCCGCTGAGCCCGGCGAGCTTCCGCCAGCTCTTAAAGAACGCGCTTGGCGTGCCCGTGGTACGACACACGGCGTTTGAGCAAGCCATCCGGAAAGTGGCGCTGTGCGGTGGCGCAGGCAGCTTTCTGACGAGTGCGGCCGTGGCCGCCGGGGCCGATGCCTACGTGACTGGCGACGTGAAATACCACGAGTTTTTTGCGCCCGAAGGCCGGCTCATGCTCTGCGACGTGGGTCACTTTGAGAGCGAGCAATTTACGAGTGAAATCTTCCGTGATTTGCTGCTGGCGAGGTTCGGTCGTACTTTTGCGGTCTTATTCGCAGAAACCCCCACGAATCCCGTTCAGTATGACTGCTAACTCTGCCGCCGTGGTAAATCCGGCCGACGCGCCCGTTGCTATTAAGCTCGAAGCCTTGCTTAACCTGCAACGCATTGACTCGCAGCTCGATGAAATTCGGCGGGTGCGCGGCGACCTACCCGAGGAAGTGCGCGACCTCGAAGATGAAATCGCTGGCTACGAAGCCCGCGTGCGCCGCTTCGACGACGAAGTAAGCGGCCTGCAAGACCAAATCAAACAGCGCAAAGCTGCTACCAAAGAGGCCGAAGGCCTTATCAAGCGCTACGAAGAGCAGCAAACCAACGTCCGCAACAACCGCGAGTACGAGGCCATCGCCAAGGAAGTAGAGCTTCAACGTTTGGAAATCCAGATTTCCGACAAGAAAATCAAGGAGGCCCAGTACCAGATCGACCAGAAAAACACCGAAGCCGGCGGCACCCGCCAGCGCCTCGACGAGCGCCGCAAGGACCTCGACACTAAAAAAAGCGAGCTCGACACCATCGTAGCCGAAAACGAGGCCGAAGAAAAGCAGCTCGTGGGCGAGCGTGAAGGGGCCGTGCAGCCCGTAGAAGCTCGCCTGCTGACGGCCTACGACCGCATTCGCGGCAACATGCGCAACGGCCTGGCTGTGGTGCTGGTGCGCCGTGATGCCTGCGGCGGCTGCTTCAACACGGTGCCCCCGCAGCGCCAGGCCGACATTATTTCGCACAAAAAAATCATCGTGTGCGAACACTGCGGCCGCATCTTGGCCGACGTGGAAGGCCGCCAGGCGGTGAACGTGTAAGGCTCGCCTTATTTTGTAAAATAAAAGGAATGGCTGCGGTCGTTCCTTTTTTTTATATCCCCTTGACTGTGAAGCTTCTCGCCGAGGTATGCAAAAGTCTACGCCGAGGTGTGCTGCGCACGCTGGTCGGGCTGCTCGGCATTACCGCGACCCAGGGTAGTAGCCTGCGCACACCCCAGCAAGAGGTTCTTTTTCAACCTGCCCAGTCCGACGCCACCGCTGCTACGGGGCTCTCCCCTACCGCCCGGCGCGCCTATGCCGAACTGCTCAAGCTAAAAGTCAGCAGCTGCCGCCTCCTGCTGGCTCCCGAGCCAACTAGCGCCCCCGGCACTTTACTGGTGGCCGACTGCGCCGACTTCGTCGAACTACTTATCAGCCAAGATGCTAGCCGCTACGAGGTTACCGTAGCCACCCAGGATGCCCGGCTGGCCTTGCTCGACCAGGCGCCGCCCACCGAGCTGCGCGACTACACCCAAGTTGAGATTAAATTCCACCAAGCGGTGGAGCAGCTGGTATTTCACCACGAGGTGCGCGGGGCCTGGAACCTGCGCCAAGTGGCAGTGCTGGCGCAAGCTGCGGCACAACGCTACCCGGCTTTTCTGCCGGTGCGCAAAACGTTGGGCATCTGCCAGTTCGGCATTGGGTCGCTGCCCGAGGGCTACCATTGGTTTTTGCGCCTGCTCGGCCTGCGGGGCAGCGTGGAAGAAGGCTTGCGCAACCTAGGCCTGGCCGCCGCGCAGCCCAACGATTTTCAGCCCGAAAGCCAGATTATTCTCGCCCTCATCCGAGAGTCTTATTATAAAAAAGGCTCGGAAAGCCTGGTGCTGGCCGAGCGGCTAGCCCGGGAGCAACCCGACAATTTACTCTATAGCTACTTGGTTATCAGCCTCAGCAAGCGCCAGCACCGGGGCGAGGAGGCGTTGGCAGCTTATCAGGCGCGGCCCGTTGGGCCGGCGTACTTGCCGCTGGCTTACGTGCACCACATGGTGGCCGACTTGCTGCTTTACCGCGGCACCTATGCCGCTTCTATTGCCGAGAATCAGCAGTTTTTGCGCGACTTTCGGGGCGATTACTACCGCAAAGACGCCGCGTTCAAGCTTTACCTGGCGGCTTGGCTAAGCGGTGCCCCGAGCGCTATCACCGAGCGCTACCGCCAGCAAATCAACCTGGCCGGCCCACTCACCATTGAGGAGGATATTTATGCGCAGCGCTTTTACCACGATGCGCAGCCGCTCAATCCGCTGCTCACTCGCGCCCGCCTCCAGACCGACGGCGGTTACTACTCACTAGCCTTGAGTACGTTGCAACAGTTTCACATTACGCCCGTGACGCCGGCGCGCGACCAGCTGGAAGCGCCCTACCGCCGGGCCCGGGTATGGCAGGGCCTGGGCCGCCTCGATTCGGCTCGCCTCGACTATTTGCGCACGCTGCGCCGCTCGGCGGCGCTTGGCCAGCCTCCTTACTACTTCGCGCCGCAGGCTGCGTTGCAGCTCGGCTACCTGGCCCAGGCGGCGGGGCAGCGCCCGGCGGCCAAGAGTTACTTTGAGCAAGCGATAGCTTTTCCCAAGCACGAATACAAGAACAGCACCGACCAGAAAGCCAAGCTGGCGCTGCGCCAGCTGTAAGCGCCATTTTTTATGCTCGCCATTCCGCTCCGCGACTTACCTACCGATTTTCGGACCCGCGCCGTGCAGTGGGCCGCCAGCTTCGTGCATTGCGCTTATTATGAGCACAATAACTTGCAGCCGCAGGCGGCTGGCACGTTTTCCCGCTTGCTGGCCGTGGCCCACGCCGCCCCGGCTAGCCCTGGCACGGTGGCTGGCCTGCCAGCGTATCTGCGCCAGCCGCCCGCTACTGCGCCGCGCTGCGGCTTCCTTACCTACGACGCCAAAAATGAGCTGGAAGCGCTGAGCAGCCATAATTTTTCGGGGTTAGCCTGGCCGTCCCTGCACTTTTTTATCCCCGAAACGTGGCTGTGCTGGCAGGCTGACGAGGTGCAGATTCACGGGGCTACGGCGGGGGTGCTGGCGGCTATCCTGCGCACGGCGGTAGCGGCTAGCGCGCTGCCGGCCGTGCCACCGCTGCGCGCGCGACTGCCCCGCCCCGCCTATTTGCAAGCCGTGGAGCGGGTGCGCGAAGACATTCTCAACGGCGAAGTATACGAGTTGAACCTGTGCCAGGAGTTTTATGCGGAGCAGGTGGCGCTCGACCCGGCGGCGGCCTTCTGGCGGTTGAATGAGGTATCGCCAGCCCCGTTCGCCGGCTTTTTGCGCCACCATGATCACTACTTACTGTGCGCTTCGCCCGAGCGCTTTCTGGCTAGCCAGCAAGGAGTTATTACTTCGCAGCCCATTAAGGGCACGCGGCGGCGGGGCACTACGCCGCCCGAGGATGAGCGGCAGCGGCTGGCCCTACTGCACGACGAAAAAGAGCGCGCCGAAAACCTGATGATTGTGGACCTGGTGCGCAATGATCTCGCACGCGTGGCCCAAACCGGCACCGTGCGCGTACCCGAACTATTTGGCACCTACGGCTTTCGGCACGTGTGGCAATTGATTTCGACCATCACGGCCGACTTGCGCCCGGAAGTCGATCTAGCCGACGTGCTGCGCGCTACTTTCCCCATGGGCTCGATGACTGGCGCCCCCAAAATCCGGGCAATGCAGCTTATTGAGCACTACGAGGCTAGCCGGCGCGACCTCTACAGTGGCAGCTTTGGCTACGCCTGGCCTAATGGCGATTTTGAATTTAACGTGGTGATTCGCAGTCTCCAATACCGCGCCGATACCGGCTATCTCAGTCTGCAAGTCGGCTCGGCTATCACCTACGATTCGGTGCCGGAGCAGGAGTACGCCGAATGTCTCCTCAAAGCGCAGGGAGTGCTCGAAGCTCTCGGCACCAGCATCGAGTAGCCTTGGCGTTATTGCCAGCGCATTAGCCGGCTGGCTAAGCTACTAATCAGGCGTTAGCGGCTGGGGTAAGCCCGAAGTCATCTGCCATTCTGTCATTTACCGGGCTTTTTTGTATCTTTGTTATCTGCCCCGCACCCGGCTAGGGTGCCTTGCTTGTTATGTCGCAACCCCTCATTACGTTAGATTTTCTGGATGCCGCGCCCGCTACCGAGGCAGCCGCCCTGCCCACCGAGGTGCGCGTGAGCGCGGCCACGCGCACCGGCGCGGCGCGCAAGCTCTACATCGAGAGCTACGGCTGCCAGATGAATTTCTCCGACTCCGAAATCGTGTCCAGCATCTTGGCCAACGAAGGCTTCGATACCACCGAGGACCTGGCCGGGGCCGACCTGGTGCTGCTCAATACCTGCTCCATCCGCGAGAAGGCCGAGCAGACGGTGCGCATGCGCCTCAGGCAAATCAACTCGCACAAAAAGCGCCGCCCCGGCATGCTGGTGGGTGTGCTCGGCTGCATGGCTGAACGCCTGAAAAGCAAGTTCTTAGAAGAAGAAAAAATCGTGGACCTCGTGGTGGGCCCCGATGCCTACCGCGATTTGCCGCAGCTCATCGCCCAGGTTGATGGCGGCCAAAAAGCGGTGAACGTGCTCCTGAGCCGCGAGGAAACCTACGCCGACATCACGCCCGTGCGCCTGAATTCCAACGGGGTGTCGGCGTTTATCAGCATCATGCGCGGCTGCGACAATATGTGCTCGTTTTGCGTGGTGCCCTTCACCCGCGGGCGCGAGCGCAGCCGCGATGCCGTGAGTATCGTACAGGAAGCCCGCGACCTCGTAGCCGCTGGCTATAAAGAGGTTACCTTGCTGGGCCAGAACGTGGACAGCTACAAATGGGCTAGCGAAGACGGCCTGGAGCACGTTAATTTCGCCCAGCTTTTGGAGCGCGTGGCGCTCGTGAGCCCGCAGCTGCGCGTGCGATTCTCGACCTCGCACCCCAAGGATATTACCGACGAGGTGCTGCATACGATGGCACGCTACGACAATATCTGCAAATACCTGCACCTGCCCGCGCAGAGCGGTAACTCCCGCATTCTCAACCTGATGAACCGTACCTACGACCGCGCTTGGTACGAGGACCGCGTGGCGGCGGTGCGCCGCATTTTGGGCGACGACTGCGCCATCTCAACCGACATGATTGCCGGTTTCTGCTCCGAAACCGAGGAGGAGCACCAGGATACGCTCAGCCTTATCGACCACGTGCAGTACGATATGGCCTATATGTTCTTCTACTCCGAGCGCCCCGGCACCCTGGCCGCCCGCAAGCTAGCAGACGATATTCCGCTGGAAGTGAAGAAGCGCCGCTTGCAGGAAATCATTGATTTGCAGCAGCTGCACAGCCGGGCCCGCTACGCGCGCGGCGTGGGCCGGGTACACCAGGTGCTGGTCGAAAATTTTTCGAAGCGCTCAAAAGATGACCTGAGTGGCCGCAACAGCCAAAACCAAGTGGTTATTTTCCCCAAGCAAAATTTCCAGAAAGGTGACTACGTTAATGTGCTGGTGCACACCAATACCGGTGGCTCACTGCTGGGCGAAGCGGTTTGATTTTACCTCTAGAGTAACTCGCCGGTGCCAGCATAATGGCGGCCAACAACCCGTCTCATTTGCCGAATTATCGTAATCTATTGGGGAGTAGCATCCTGCCTGGCCTTTGCTCGCTGGGATGCCTGGCTTTTTCTAAAAACAACTTCCTTGGGCTGAGCCGGTTAGGCTTGGTCTAGCCAATGACAAATCAAGAGATTCAATCCATCAAGCAGCGGTTCGGCATCATCGGCAATGCGTCGGCGCTGAATTATGCTATTCAGGTGGCCGCGCAAGTCGCGCCGACCGACATGACCGTGCTCATCACCGGCGAAAGCGGGTCAGGCAAAGAGTCGTTTTCCAAAATTATCCACGCGCTGTCGCCGCGCAAGCACGGGCAGTTCATCGCCATCAACTGCGGCGCCATCCCGGAGGGCACCATCGACTCGGAGCTGTTTGGCCACGAAAAAGGAGCTTTTACGGGCGCCAATGAGGCCCGCAAGGGCTACTTTGAGGTAACCGACGGCGGCACCATCTTCCTGGATGAAATTGCCGAGATGCCGCTCGGCACCCAAGCCCGCCTGCTGCGCGTGCTGGAAAACGGCGAGTTTATCCGCGTGGGCAGCAGCAAGGTGCAGAAAACCGACGTGCGCGTGGTAGCCGCTACCAACGTCAATTTGCTCGATCGCGTGCAGGCGGGCAAGTTCCGCGAGGACTTGTACTACCGCCTCAACACGGTGCCCATTACGGTGCCGCCGCTGCGCGACCGGGGCGACGACATTTACCTATTGTTCCGCAAGTTCACCGCCGATTTTTCGGAGAAGCACCGCGTCAAGCCCATCTCGCTTACCCCCGATGCGGTGCGACTGCTCACGCGCTTCCGGTTTCCGGGTAACATCCGGCAGCTCAAGAATATAGCTGAGCAAATTTCGGTTTTGGAGCTAGAGCGGGAGGTCGATACTACCCGATTAGCTACGTACCTGCCCGTCGCCCAGACCTCGCAGCTACCGGCGCTACTGCCCGGCCACGGAGCCAGCGGCGGGGCCACGGACTTTGGCTCGTATTCGGAGCGGGACATCTTGTATCGGCTGCTTTTTGATATGCGCCGCGACATGACCGACCTGAAAAAGTTGGTGCTGGAGCTAGCCACCGGTAGTAGCCCCCGCACCACCGATGCGCAGGAATTGTTGCGGCAGAACAGCCATTTGTTCAACAACTTAGGTGATGCCTCGCCCTACCCCGGCCCCGAAGCAACGCCCGACAGCAATTTCTACCTGCCGCCCCCTACCCAGGCGCCACTGCGCGTGGATATGACGTCGGCGAGCGCCTACGACGATGAGGACACCATCCAGACCGAGGATATTTCGCACGAAACCGAGGAGGAGACCCTGTCACTCGATGCTATTGAGAAAGAAATGATTCTCAAGGCGTTGAAGAAACACCATAACAAGCGCAAATATGCCGCGCAGGACTTGGGCATTTCTGAACGTACCCTCTATCGCAAGCTAAAGCAATATGATTTGGAATCGGCATAAGTTGATCAGTTGGTGGCTGCTGATAGGCTTGCCCGTGCTCCTGCTCGGTGGGAGCTGCGGCGTGTACTCGTTCAATGGCACCAACATTGACCCCACAGTCAAGACTTTTTCCATTCAGACTTTTCAGAATACCGCTCCCAATGCGCCGGCTTACTTGTCGCAGCGCTTTACGGAGGATATTAAGGATTACTTTCAGCGCAATACCACGCTCAAACTCGTGCCCCGCGATGGCGATTTGCAGTTTGATGGTACGGTATCAGCGTACGATTTTGCCCCGGCGGCCATTCAGCAGACGGGCAACGTGCCCATCGCCGGTGCTAACCGCCTCACTATCCAGGTGCAGCTGCGCTTTACTAATACCAAGGATTCCAAGCAGGATTTTGAGCAGACCTTCCAGAGCCAGCGAGATTTTGCGGCCACGCAGGATATTGCCGCCGTCAACAACGACCTCACTTCGGTTCGCGAGATTACGCGCAATATCATTACTGATATGTTCAACAAGTCGGTAGCGAACTGGTAAACTAGCCTTTGTGAAGCTTACCAGCAGCGCTTTCCTTAGGCATTTGTAGACTGAGCTATGGCTCAGCCTACTTCATTTGCCGCGCAGATGCTAGCAGGCAGACCCATCCGGGGATGATCCTGCTGGGTTCATAACCCACTACCAGCGTAGATCACGAATCAGCCTATAGAAGATACTAGTGAAGCATGCATAATCCTCTCGGCCATCTGCTTGACACTGCCGCTGTGTTCCGCTATCATCGGCAGCGCATCAGGCAGTACGGCGCTGGCGGTGCTCGGGCTCTGGGCTGGGGCCGCACCGAAAGCCAGCAGGCGCGTTTTCAGGCGCTCACTGAAATTGGTGACTTAGCCCACCATTCGGTGCTCGACGCCGGCTGCGGTTACGCCGATCTGTACCCATTTCTGAGGCAGCGCTACGCGGAGGTGCAGTATCATGGCGTTGAGCAAATCCCGGATTTGCTCGACATAGCCCGCGCCCGGTATCGCGATGCTCCCGCTATCACCCTGAGTGGCAGCGATTTCTTGCGCACGCCGCTTCCCAAAGCTGACTACGTGCTAGTGAGCGGGGCTCTCAACTACCGCCACCGCAACCCCCAATTCATCTACCAAGCTATCGAAAAGCTGTTTGCCAGCTGCACCATAGGCTTGGGGTTCAATTTGCTCAGCTGGGAGCCAGTCGGTGGTGGGCCGCTGGCGGCTTACGACCCCGCCACTATTCTGGCCTTCTGCCAGCAGCTGGCTACCCGAGCCAAGTTGCTGGAAGGTTATTGGGAAGGCGATTTTACGGTGTTTATGTACCGCTAATCTTTAAAGGGAAGTCCGCAATTTTTGCCACTTTGTCATAGCGCACCTAGCATATCCTCTCCGAGCCGCCTGTACCGCGCCCGGAGAGTTTTATTTAAGCTGGTATCTTCAACAAGCTACTAGTTATCTGACCATTACGCTTACTTTAGCGCAAGGGCGGAGCTAGCTATTTGGTAGCTAGGTTGTAATGTTGCCTTTTCGCCGCAACCTGGTCCATTCACTATCTTCCCTGGCCTACTCTTCGCATGACCCGCGCCTCTCTTCTTCATCTACTGGCTCACCCTGCCGCCCTCACCGGGCCCGATGTGCGCGCGCTGGAAGAACTGGCCCAAACTTTTCCCTACTGCCAAACAGCTCACCTGCTGCTTGCCAAAGCAGCCTATGACCAGGGGTCTATGCTGGCGGCTCAGCGCCTGCGGCGAGCGGCGACTTATGCGACCGATCGCGCCCATCTACGCCGCCTCATTGAGGTACCTATCACGGTAACAGCTAGCGCTACCGCCGTACTAGCTCCTAGCCCAGTGGCCGCGACAGGCGAACCACTACCCTTGCAACCTGACTTTGGCCCAGAATATTTAGCACCCTCAGATAGCTATACTACCTTGCCAGAGGCTATTCTGCTAGAAGATAAGCCTGACCAGGTTATTTCATCGGCCGAAACGCCACCCGAGCCAGCTCCATCGGCGCTGACCAGGGAAGACAACCTACCAGTAGAAGACGAGTTGCCTCCCCAAGCTCCGCTTATTCGCCCCCCGGCGGAAGCCAAAACCGCCCACGCTGAATTTGGCTTCGCCGCCGCAGAGCCGGCAGAAATTATGGCCTACCAGCTACCGATGGTAGAGATAGACGCCGACAAACCAGCCGCACTGCTTACTGGCGATGTCCTCCCTACTACTCCTGCGCTCCCTGCATTTGGGGGAGTTGCAGATGTGCAGTATGCACCTAGTGAGGGCAGCCGGCTGGGCTTTTGCCTGGTGCCTACTGAAAGCGCGGCCCTATTGCCCGGGGACATTTTGCCGCCGGCCGCCGAGTTCTTTTTCCCCGATGGGCTACTGCTAGCTCATTTGGCCGCGCATCGGTTAGCTGCCACGGCTAAGGCTAGCTCGCTCGACTTGATTAACAGCTTTTTGCAGCGCGCACCGGCGCCAGCACGTCGCCGCATAGCGCCGCTACCCAACTCGCCCGAGCCCGAGGTTCAGGCCGATTTATCGCTGCGCAGTACGCGTCCCGAGCCTGACTTGGCATCCGAAAACCTGGCCACCATTTTGGTCCGGCAAGGCAAAATTGACCGTGCTATTGCGGTTTATGAACGCCTTATGGTGAAACACCCAGAAAAAATGGCGTACTTTGTAGCCCAAATTGAATCCTTGCGCCCGTCGGCGTAGCTTTTACTTTCTTCCATGTATCTCGTTTTAGTTATTCTCATTCTGCTCGTGTGCTTTCTGCTAGCTTTGGTGGTGCTAGCCCAGAACCCCAAAGGCGGTGGCCTTAGCAGCCAGTTTGGCGCGGGCGGGGCCGCGAATCTCATGGGCGTAAAGCGCACTGGTGACTTACTCGAAAAGCTCACCTGGGGCTTCGCTATTGGCGTGATAGTGCTTACGCTTGGCACTCATATGATTAGCGGTGGCAGCAGCGCCCCGGCCCGTAGCGTAAACCAGCAGGCCGCCCAGCGCTCGGCTGCGCCAGCTACTCCCTCAGCGCCGGCTCCCACCGCCCCGCAGCCGGCCGCCCCGGCTACTGCCCCTCAGCCGGCTAAATAAGTAACCAGGGTAATACCCGCTCTAAACCAGTGGCTCCCGCTTGAAGCGGTAGAGCCGCTGGTTTTTTGTTTGCAGCTTGGTTAGCCCGAGCTCGGCGGCCCATCTGCCAATCCGACTTCGCGGCTCGCACATTCTGTCAGGTTTAAGTGGTTGGCACATTTAGTGTCCAGCAGCAGGACGGAATCCCTATACGTTTTCCTTTTTTCCAAAACATCCATTCCCACATTTCAACAAATGGCACTGAGCATTAAACCGCTGGCTGACCGCGTGGTCATCAAAGCCGCCGCCGCCGAAGCCACCACTAAGTCTGGCATCATCATCCCTGACACTGCTAAGGAGAAGCCCCAGCGGGGCGAAGTGGTAGCCGTAGGCGAAGGCCGCACTGCCGACAGCGGCACCCTCATTCAGCCCCAAGTGAAAGCAGGCGACCAAGTGCTGTATGGCAAATGGACCGGCACGGAAATCACCATCGACGGTGAGGACTACCTCATTATGCAGGAAAAAGACATTTTGGCTGTTCTTTAAGCTTCGTCTCTTCCGGTAGCCTCTTTTTAACTTTCATTTCCCCTATTACCCAGCAATGGCTAAGAACATTCAATTCGACACCGACGGCCGCGACCGTCTGAAGCGTGGCGTAGATAAACTGGCGAACGCCGTTAAAGTAACGCTCGGCCCGAAGGGCCGCAACGTTATCATTGACAAGAAGTTTGGTGCACCTTCAATCACCAAAGACGGCGTAACCGTAGCTAAAGAAATCGAGCTGCGCGACCCCATCGAGAACATGGGTGCTCAGCTCGTAAAAGAAGTGGCTAGCAAGACGGCCGACCAGGCTGGCGACGGCACGACCACGGCTACCGTACTGGCCCAGGCCATTTACACGGCCGGCTCGAAAAACGTAGCTGCTGGTGCCAACCCAATGGACTTGAAGCGTGGCATCGACAAGGCAGTTATCGCCGTGGTAGCCAACTTGAAGGCGCAGTCGAAGCCGATTGCCAACAGCGCGGAAATCGCGCAGGTTGGTACTATTTCGGCCAACAACGACGCCGAAATCGGCAAGATGATTGCCGATGCCATGGATAAAGTTGGTAAAGAAGGCGTTATCACGGTAGAAGAAGCTCGTGGCACCGAGACCGAAGTGAAGACGGTAGAAGGCATGCAGTTTGACCGCGGTTACCTCTCACCTTACTTCGTGACCAACCCCGAGAAGATGGAGACGGAGTTCGAGAACCCCTACATCCTTATCTACGACAAGAAAGTAAGCACCATGAAGGAGCTGCTGCCCGTCTTGGAGCAAGTGCTTCAGACTGGCAAGCCGCTGCTCATCATCTCGGAAGATGTAGATGGCGAAGCACTCGCTACGCTGGTGGTAAACAAGCTGCGCGGCTCGCTGAAAATCGCGGCGGTGAAGGCTCCTGGCTTTGGCGACCGCCGCAAGGCCATGCTCGAAGACATTGCAACCCTTACGGGCGGTACAGTGATTTCGGAAGAGCGCGGCTATAAGCTGGAGAACGCTACCCTCGATTATCTCGGTACCGCGGAGAAAATCATCATCGACAAAGACAACACCACAATTGTCAATGGCAAAGGCCAGAAAGAGGATATCACCTCCCGCGTGAATCAGATCAAGGCCCAGATGGAAACTACCACTTCGGACTACGACAAGGAGAAGCTGCAAGAGCGCCTGGCCAAGCTGAGCGGTGGCGTAGCCATCCTTTACATCGGCGCTAGCACCGAGGTGGAAATGAAGGAGAAGAAAGACCGCGTCGATGACGCCCTGCACGCAACCCGCGCCGCCGTTGGGGAAGGCGTGGTGCCCGGTGGTGGGGTAGCGCTCGTGCGGGCTATCGAGGCGCTCGACGGTGTGCAGACGCTGAACAGCGATGAGAAAACCGGCGTGCAAATCATTCGCACGGCTCTCGAAGCTCCCCTGCGTACCATCGTAGCTAACGCCGGTGGCGAAGGTTCGGTAGTAGTGCAGAAGGTACGCGAAGGCAAAGCCGACTATGGCTACAACGCCCGCGAGGACCGTTATGAAAACCTGACGGCTGCTGGCATTATCGACCCGACTAAAGTAACCCGTTTGGCCCTTGAGAACGCTGCTTCTATCGCTGGCTTGCTGCTAACGACCGAAGCCGTTATCTCGGACGAGCCGGAGGCTGAGAAAGCCGGTGGTGCTGGCGATGCTGGCATGGGCGGTATGGGTGGCATGGGCGGCATGATGTAAGTGCAGCTACCTGCTGGTTCAGCCTCTCCGTTGAACTGACAGTCCCAACAAAAAGCCCCGCTGGTGATGGTCCAGCGGGGCTTTTTATTTAACTGCATAGCCAGCTCTAAGCAGCAGGTGCTGGATAGTTGCGCGCATCCATCATCTTGGCCAAACGACCACTAAGTGCGAATAGCAACGCGGCTGCTACGGCAGCCGACACGACGAAGACCAGGAAGAAATCGTAGAGGTTCGTGATGTGAAAGCCCAGTAGCACCGGCGCGGGCTTGGTCGATTTGGGGTCGGGGTAGAGGCTACTCATGTAGCCAGCGAGGTAGTTGGCGGCGGCATTGGCCAAGAACCACACGGCCATTAACAGGGAGCTGAATTTAACCGGGGCCAGCTTGTTGACGAGCGACAAACCGATGGGCGATAAGCACAACTCGCCCACAGAGTGAAAGAAATAGAGCGCTACGAGGAAGAACATGCTCACCTTCACGCCAGGCTGCACATTGTGAACCCCGAAGCACATGATGAGGTAGCCCAAGGCCAGCAAGGCCAGGCCCATCGCCATTTTGACGGGTGATGGAGGCTCCGCCCCGCGCCGCCCGAGGGCCGTCCAGATTAAAGCCATCACCGGGGCGCCGGCAACTACAAAAAAGCCATTGAGATTCTGGAACAGACTGGCCGGCAGCTCGAAGCCAAACAGGTGCCGGTCCATCTGCTCATCCGCAAAAAAGGTGAGCGAAGCCGGGGCCTGCTCGAACGCCGCCCAGAAAAATACTACGAAGAAGGAAACGATGAAAATAACCAGGATTCCCTGGATGTCGGCTCCACTCAAGGATTTATCGCTAAAAATCATGACGGCGATGACAATCATGGCCAGGACCAGCAACGGCGCGATAGTAGCGAACCTGGCCGAGTCGAGCCACAGCACGCCAATCATAACGGCCAACAGCACGGGCAACAGGGCAAATACCCCTTTGATACCGCCCGAGTTGGCCGGAGTTTCGCCCACCTGCTTTCCACTAGGCGTGTGCAGGTAGCGCGTTTTGCCCCACTGAAAAAACACCGTACCGAGCACCATCGCAATGCCACAGGCCAGGAAAGCCCAGCGAAAATCTTCGGAGCGGCCCGTGTCGCCTACCAGGCTAGTGACGGTATTGCCGAAGAAAGAGCCCAGGTTAATACCCATATAGAAGATGGTATAGGCGGCATCCTTGCGCTTGTCGGCAGGGCTATAGAGCGTGCCGACCATCGACGAGATATTGGGCTTAAAGAAGCCGTTGCCCAGGATCATTAGGCCCAGCCCAAGGTATAAAAGCTGGTGGCTGAACGCGTGGGTTTCGGCCGGGCCATAGTTGGAAGCCGCCGTAAACAGCGTAAACTGACCCAGCGCCATCAGAATTCCACCGGTAATAATGGAGCGCCGGTTGCCCCAGTAGCGGTCGGCAATGAAGCCGCCAATGAGCGGCGTAAGGTAAATCAGACTAGTATAGCCACCGTAGAACTTCGACGCAAACGCCTTGTCCATCATCATGGCTTTGGTCAGAAATAGCACTAGCACGGCCCGCATACCGTAATAGCTGAACCGCTCCCACATTTCGGTGGCAAACAGCAGGTAGAGGCCGGGCGGGTGACTGGCAGAAGTTACCTCGACATGTTGGGGCGGCTGCTCGTGCAGGTCGATGGGAGTAGGATGCATGCAGAGAAGGAAAAGGGGAAATAACTTACTACTTAGCCTGACCCAAAGTCAGGGTTGGGTAAAGCTAAGAACGCTTTGAGTAATGGGGCTAGGCAGCGGGGCTGATTGGCCGTAATTACAGCTTTTACTAACTCGCCAACCACTTGCTAACGTGGCCACTAATAAGCTAGCAAGTGACCAGACTAGAAACCAGGCCCTTTTTCTCAACCAGCCAGAGATAAAAACCGCCTCAAACACTGGCCGCAGCTTTTGCTACTTACCTCTGCCTAGCAGTTGCTTGCTGCTTTACACCCGCTTTTTACTGTTTTTCCGACCGATCACCAATGCATTGCCGTTTGCATAGCTTTACTGGGCTTTGTGAAGATTCCGATCCGGACCCCACTTAAATCTGACACCAGCAGAATTAGCCTACTGTAAGTTGTATCGTAACCCAAGTATCCTCATCGGCACGGGCCATTTATCTAAGGAGCAGCAGTGCAGTGCGCCTAAGCTACTTAGTGGCTATTACCCGCAGCCCAAGCAGCCGGTTGGCACTACCAGCCTGGAACACTGGCAGCACCAGATAATTCGCATTACTAGTTTGCAGGGCAGCTTTCGCCAGTAAGCTATCTTCATGCTGGCCCAGCAATAACAAGTCACGTACTTGCCGGGTATGGGCATTGTAATTGGCTACCAGCAGTAACCCACCCGTGCGAAAAGCCGCTACCGAGTCGGGAGCTGCCGCATTATCAGCCGCCGCCATAATGGGGTCATCAAAGCCGGGAGGTAGCGGGTAAGCTGGCCCCAGACGGCGGCGCAGAGCATCAATGGAAGCCCCAACCAACGCGGGTACATTGGCAGTAGGCGTAATAATGCCGCGGGGCCGGCTAGCGGTTGGCGCGTGCACTGGCTCATGCGCTCCCGAACAGGCACTTAGCGCCAAGTAGCTGACGGTGGTCAGCCACTTAGCGGCTTGGCGCAGCTTTCCTACTACTTGCGCACCCGTAGCTTTCATTAGTCAGGGGAAGCTGTTTTGGCGGGCTTGCCGGCCATTTCACTCAGGTAATGGCGCACTACCAACGTGATGGAAGCGTATGATTCTTCCAGCTTGGCTAAGGCATCTTGGGGCGACATCCAGCGCACCTCCTCAATATATTCTTCCGTCTGGGGGCGCATCACCGAGTCGTCGAGGCAATGCATCACGTACCAGCTCGTTTTCTTGAGCATTTTATTGCCCTTATAGGCGTAAGAATGCCACGTGCTAGGCAGCTCTTCCCCCAGCTCCACTTTAATGTTGCACTCCTCCTCTACTTCGCGGATGGCGCCGAGAGCCACATCCTCGTCCTTATTGAGCTTGCCCTTGGGCAAGTCCCATTTGCCGAGGCGATAAATCATCAAGACCTGTCCTCCCTTTACTACCAGGCCGCCGGCAGCTTTTGCAATCTTAAACTGGTCTTTGAGGTGCAGAATAAGATGTTTCTTCTTGCGCACCAGCATGGTCAGCGTTTTCAGCTTTTTCAGCTTTTTCACTTCCATCAGCCGGAGCAGGCGGTCGAGAAAAGCCGGTGTAGCGTCGCGCACCAGCACATCGCCCACCAGATCTTTGCTGGTGAAGTCGTCGTCGGCCCCGAGCACGAGGTCGTATTTATGCTTGTATACCTTCTCACTGAGCTTTTTAATAATCAGCGGGACGTCGTTGATGAAAACGTTCATCGGAAATAGTTCGGAGATGAAAAAGCAGAACCTGGCAGTAACCACGTCCTACTGTTGCCCCATACGGCGGGCAGCGCCGCAAGATACACGCCGCTTGCTTTTCCACGCCAGTCGCATCTTTGTAATCTATGACGCGAATCGGTTTACTTTCGGATACTCACGGCCACTTCGACCATCGAATTGTCCATCATTTACAAGGCGTCGATGAAGTCTGGCACGCTGGCGACTTCGGCTCGGCCGAGGTACTGATGGAGCTAGCGGGGATAGCCCCGGTGTTTCGGGGCGTGTATGGCAACATCGACGGGCTTGAAATCCGTGGCACGGAGCCGCTAGTGCAAGATTTTGAGGTGGAAGGCCTGCGGGTGCTCATGACGCACATCGGGGGTTACCCAGGGCACTACGCCCCAGCTGCCCGCCAGCTGTTGCTCCAGGTGCGGCCCGGGTTATTCGTAGCGGGCCACTCGCACACGTTGCGCGTCATGCCCGATGCCAAGCTAAATCTGCTGTACCTCAATCCGGGGGCAGCCGGGCGGCACGGCTTCCACAAGGTGCGTACGCTATTGCGCTTTGGCATCGACCGGGGTAAGGTAGTCGATATGCAGGTGGTAGAGCTTGGCCAGCGCATCGGCATCGGCTAGCCGCAATCTCTTATTATTTCACTTATTCATAAAAAAAGCGTCCTGTCGGATAGGCAGGACGCTTTTTAGTAGGAGGATGGGCGCCTTAGAGGGCGATTTCAGGCTTGGGATGTTCACCAGCCTGGCCGTCTTCGTTTACGGGCTTGGTTACTGCCTCGGCAGCATCAAAGCCGGTGGTGCCGGTTTGATTAGCTTCGGTGGCCTGGTTGGCTTCCGGATCTTGGTTTTCCAGTACGTGCTTGGCACCTTCTACCAGGTTGTGAGCAGCTTCCTGCACGGCTTCGAAAGCACTGGTGTGCGTTACCACCTCGGCGGCATCGCTAGCAACCTGCTTCATCTTATCGGCAGCGGCCGAAGCAGCGTGGGCTACTTTCTCAAGCAAGCCCTCCGACTTTACCTCAGGCTCAGGCTTTTTTTTCCCGTCGGTGGCCGGGGCGGGCGCCGACTGACCGAAGCGAGATTTGAGCTCGTCCAGGTCCACGTTTTTCAGCACGGGCGTACGCAGCAAGTTCTTGATTTTGCGCGTTTCATTATTGGCACGGGCAATGTTTTTGCGGTGCTTGCGCTTTAGACGGGTAACGGACATGATTTCCGGGGAAATGAGAGTTCTGGCAAATGAGGGGCAAAAATAAGGCTTTACTTTTGAAATCCCAAACCTTATTTCAAGCTGTTGGCTATTAGCTACTAGCTGCTGGCTCGTGTTGAGCAACAGCAGTACCGTAGAAACCAACCGCTAACCGCTACTAGCTAACCGTTTACATGAATAGTATCGACCTCCGCTCCGACACCGTCACGCGCCCTACTCCGGCTATGCTAGCCGCCATGCAGGCGGCCCCAGTCGGCGACGACGTGTATGAAGAAGACCCCACCGTGCGCCAGCTCGAAGAAAACCTGGCGGCACGCTTCGGCTTGGAAGCGGGACTGTTCTGCCCCTCAGGCACGATGACCAATCAAATTGCCATTCTGGCGCACTGCCCGCCTTTGTCCGAAGTTATTTGCGAGGCCACGGCCCACGTGTACTTGCGGGAAGTGGGCGGCATTGCGCACCACGCCCGGGCATCGGTGGCCCTGCTGCCCGGCGACCGGGGCCGCCTCACGGCTAGCCAAGTAGCGAGCGCCATCCGGCCCGTAGGCAATGTGCACTACCCTACTACGCGGCTCGTGTGCCTCGAAAACACACACAACCGCGGCGGCGGCAGTTGCTACAGCTGGGGTGAGCTGGAAGCTATTGCGGCCATTACCAAGCAGCACGGCCTGGCACTGCACCTCGATGGCGCGCGCATTTTCAACGCGCTGGTAGCTACCGGCCAACGTAGCGAGGACTACGGCCGGTTGTTCGACTCTATTTCGGTGTGCCTGAGCAAGGGGCTTGGGGCGCCGGTGGGGTCAGTGCTGCTGGGCTCGCAAGCGTTTATTACCGGCTGCAAGCGGCTGCGCAAGCTATTTGGCGGGGGCTGGCGGCAGGCGGGCTACCTGGCAGCGGCCGGGCTGTATGCTCTCGAACATCACGTGGCGCGCCTGGCCGATGACCACCACCGCGCGGCCCGCCTGGCCGAGGTGCTGCGCCCGTTGCCGTACGTGGCCGAGATTCTGGCGCCCGAAACCAACCTGCTGCTCTTCCGCCTCGATGAGAGCCGCCTGACGGTAGCCGACTTCTTAGCCCAGCTCGAAGCCGTAGGCATCCGGGCGAGCGGATTTGGGGGCAGCTGGATACGCTTTGTGACGCACCTCGACATGGATGATGCAATGCTGGAGCGCGTGGCGGCCGCCTTACCCACACTAGCTTTTAAATAGCGCGTTTTCGGAGTTGAGGCCCAGGTTTTAAGGGAGTTGAAAATGAGGAATTAAAATTTTGACTGTCAAAATTTTTAATTCCTCATTGCCACTTTCAAAGTAAGTAGCTATTGAGCATACCGCTTGGCTGCGCCAGTGCGCTCATGCCCGAACGCAACCGGTGGCGCGCTCGCTACTGTTGTAGCGCTCACTTACAGCCTCGACTTTCGCCAAGCACCTCCTATGTCTGATTTCCTTCCTACCGACCCAGTGCCGCACTGGCACGCCGCCGGCCTGGCTCACCTCACGCAGGCCGACCCGCTGCTGGCCCAAGCCATCGCCCGGGTGCCCGGCCCAGTGCGGCCCGCCGCCCACGAAGATCTATACCTGGCGCTGCTGCGCGCTATTGTCAGCCAACAGATTTCGACCAAGGCAGCGGCGGCTATTTGGCGGCGCTTTACGGCGCTTTTTCGGCCCGATGGCTACCCCGAGCCCCGCGAGGTGCTGCGTCTCAGTGAAGAGGAGCTGCGCGAGGCGGGCTTGTCGCGCCAGAAAGCCGGCTACCTCCAGGCCATCGCTGCTTACCAGGAGCGCGGGCTGCTCGACTACGAGCACTTGAGCCAATTGGAGGAAGAGGCTTTCACGAAGCACCTTACCGCCATTCGGGGCGTGGGCCGCTGGACGGCCCAAATGCTGCAAATGTTTGCCCTCGACCAGCCCGACGTATTTAGCGAGGGTGATTTGGGAATCCAGAATGCGATGCGCCGGCTCTACAACCTGGAAGAAACCGGCCGCGCCTTGCAGCAGAAAATGCTCCTTATCGCTGAGCCGTGGCGGCCCTACCGCACGCTGGCCTGCAAGTACCTGTGGAAATCGCTCGACCCCACTCCGCCCATTAATGCTGACCTGGGCTGGGAATAAGCAGCGCCGACTTTCGTAGTCCGCAGCCATGCCAGCTACCCCATCATCCTTCGGGTGCGGACTACCAAGTCCGCGCTACATTTGGGCTTTACGCCCACCTTCCTCAACCTCCTGCCCTCCCCGATGGCCGACCCCCACGTAGCCGCCCACCCAACTCTCGCCAAAACCGAGCTGCTAGCCGCCAAAAACCAGGAAGCCCTGCTCGGCGGTGGCCAGACCCGCATCGATGCCCAGCACCAGAAAGGCAAGCTCACCGCCCGCGAACGCCTTGATCTACTGCTCGATGAGGGCTCTTTTGAGGAAATCGGCAAATTTGTAACGCACCGCGCCACGGACTTTGGCCTCGACAAAGAACACTACCTCGGCGATGGCGTGGTAACCGGCTACGGCACCGTGCACGGCCGGCTGGTGTACGTTTTCTCCCAGGATTTCACAGTTTTTGGCGGCTCGCTGAGCGAAACGCACGCCGAAAAAATCGTTAAAATCATGGATTTGGCCATGAAGAACGGCGCGCCGGTTATTGGCCTCAACGACTCGGGCGGCGCCCGCATCCAGGAGGGCGTCGTTAGCCTGGGCGGCTACGCCGACATCTTTTATAAGAATACCCTGGCCAGCGGCGTGGTGCCGCAGCTCTCGGCCATTATGGGGCCGTGCGCGGGCGGCGCCGTGTACTCGCCGGCCATCACCGACTTTATTTTAATGGTCGAAAACACGAGCTATATGTTTGTGACCGGCCCCAGCGTGGTGAAGACCGTGACCCACGAAAACGTGACCAGTGAGGAACTGGGCGGAGCCAGCACCCACTCGGCCAAGAGCGGCGTTACGCATTTCACGGCGGCCAACGAAGTGGTGTGCATTCAGCAGCTCAAACAGTTGCTGAGCTATCTGCCCCAAAACTGCGAAGAAACTGCCCCTGCTGTGCCCTACGGGGCGGGCCAGGACGAAAGCCGCCCCGCGCTCGACACGCTCATCCCCGACAACGCCAACCAGCCCTACGACATTCGCGAAGTAATTGAAGGCCTGATTGATGCCGGCTCATTTATGGAGGTGCACCAGAACTTCGCCGAGAATATCGTGGTGGGTTTTGCGCGGCTGGCGGGCCGTAGCATCGGTATTGTGGGCAACCAACCGGCAGTGCTGGCCGGCGTGCTCGACATCAATGCCAGCACCAAGGCTGCTCGCTTTGTACGCTTCTGCGACTCGTTCAACATTCCGCTGCTGGTGTTGGAAGACGTACCGGGCTTCTTGCCCGGCACCGACCAGGAGTGGCGCGGCATCATCACCAACGGCGCCAAGCTGCTCTACGCTTTCTGTGAGGCTACCGTGCCGCGCATTACCGTGATTACCCGCAAGGCCTACGGCGGAGCTTATGATGTGATGAACAGCAAGCACATCGGGGCCGACCTCAACTTTGCCTGGCCCACCGCCGAAATCGCGGTAATGGGTGCCAAGGGGGCCGCCGAAATCATTTTCAAGCGCGAAATTGCCCAGGCCGAAGACCCCGAAGTCAAGCTCCAGGAGAAGGTAGACGACTACCAGCAGAAATTTGCCACGCCCTACCGTGCTGCTCATCGCGGCTTTGTCGACGAGGTGATTTTGCCTTCGCAAACCCGGCAAAAGCTGATTCGGGCGTTTAAAATGCTCGAAAACAAGGTAGATACGCTGCCCCGTAAGAAGCACGGGAATATTCCGCTGTGAGTTACTAGCCAAAGCGATGCCTTTCTTCTCACCGGCAAATCTTATCCCAGTTGTTGGGCTGGTTTTGATAGGCGCGCTCATAGCGTTTCTAGGGCGCGTTGTGCGAGGTGGCAACGTAGAAATCTTATCCGGTTACCAAGCCGATAAGGTATTGGACAAGGCTGGGCTAGCTGCCTGGGCTGGCAGAAACTTGCTGTTGCTCGGGAGCTTGCAAATAGCCAGCGGTTTGCTCTGCGCAGTAAACGCCAGTATTGGCGGCACTATTTTCTTTGTAGCAACGCTGCTACTAGCTGCCTACACCACGTTCGGTGGTCAGCGCTTTCAGCGCTAACAATCAGGCAGAACTCAAGCTTTACTATTGAAATTGTTGATTAGCAACTTGCCGTTTTAAGTAAAATTACATGCGCCCCGAATCATTTGAATTTCTGGAGAAATACCTGAACAATCCCTCTCCTACCGGCTTCGAGAAGGAAGGCCAAAAGCTGTGGCTGGAATATATCAAGCCCTACATCGACTCCTACTTTGTTGACACCTACGGTACAGTAGTGGGCGTCATCAACCCCGAGGCGCAGTACAAAGTTGTGATTGAGGCGCACGCCGATGAGATCTCCTATTTCGTCAATTACATCACCAAAGAAGGCTACCTGTACCTGCGCCGCAACGGGGGCTCCGATGCGCTGGTGGCCCCCAGCAAGCGCGTCAATATTTTTGGCGAGAAGGGCATTGTGAAGGGTATTTTTGGCTGGCCCGCCATTCACGTGCGCAAAATCGAGCAGGATAAGGCACCGACGATCGAGACGATCTTCCTGGACTGCGGTGCCTCGTCGGCCGATGAAGTAGCCGAAATGGGCATTCACGTGGGCTCCGTAGTGACGTTTGAAGACGAGTTTACCGTTCTCAACAACAAATACTACGTGGGCCGCGCCCTTGACAACCGCGTGGGTGGCTTTATGGTGGCCGAGGTAGCCCGCATGCTGAAGGAAAACAACAAAAAGCTGCCTTTTGGCCTCTACATCGTGAACGCCGTGCAGGAGGAAATTGGCCTGCGCGGCGCCGAAATGATCGCCCACCGCATCAGTCCCGACGTAGCTATCATCACAGACGTGACTCACGACAGCCAGTCGCCGATGTATGAAAAGAAAACGGCCGGCGATATTTCCTGCGGTAAAGGCCCGGTGATTACCTACGGCCCAGCCGTACAAAACAACCTGCGCGACCTGATCATCAATACCGCCAAGGAAACGGATATTCCCTTTCAGCGCGCCGCGGCTACCCGTGCTACCGGCACCGATACCGACGCTTTTGCTTACTCGGGCTCGGGCGTGGCATCGGCACTCATCTCCCTGCCGCTCAAGTATATGCACACTACCGTCGAGACGGTTCACCAAGACGACGTGGATAACGTAACGCGCCTCATCTACGAAACGCTACTGCGCATCGAAGACGGCCAGGACTTCCGGTACTTCTCCTAATCAACCAGTTAGTTTCCCCACCCAAAACGCCGGCTAGCCCCGGCGTTTTGTGTTTAGCAACCGGTATGCTCGATCCACCCATTCCGCTGCCGCTCACCGTTACCGACCAGTTGGGAAGGCGAGTGACTGTGCCGTTTCCGCCGCAGCGCATCGTGTCGCTGGTGCCTTCCCAAACCGAGCTGTTATTCGTCCTTGGGCTGGGCAGTAAAGTAGTGGGCGTAACCAAATTCTGCGTGCATCCGGCCACCGCGCGCCAAACGGCGGCCGTAGTAGGCGGCACGAAAAACTTCGACTTCGACAAAATCCACGCCCTACGCCCCGATTTAATTATCGGTAATAAGGAAGAGAATTACCAGGCCGGCATTGAGGAACTGGCTACGCGCTATGCAGTGTGGCTCAGCGACATCTCCGACTTGCCGGCGGCCCTGGACATGATTCGGCGAGTAGGGCTGGTTGTAGGGGCCCAGGCCGCCGCAAGCACCATGGCCCAGCAGCTAGCGGCGGCGTTTGCGACGCTAGCGCCGCCCGTACCCGCTATTCCGGCGGCTTACCTCATTTGGCGCAAGCCCTATATGGCGGCCGCAAGCGGCACGTTTATCGACGATATGCTGCGGCGCGCGGGCTTTTGCAACGTATTTGCTCACCTGGGCCGCTACCCCGAGCTAACGGCGGCTCAGCTCACGGCAGCTGCGCCCGCCCGTTTGCTACTCTCTTCCGAGCCGTACCCATTTAGTGAAAAACACTTCGCTGAATTTCGAGAAATTTGCCCGGCGGCAACGATCCAGGTGGTCGATGGCGAATTGTTTAGTTGGTATGGCAGTCGGCTTCGGTTAGCAGCTGGCTATTTCCGAACGCTGATTGATTAGCTTCTCGCCCTGGTTTTGGCGCCTTATTTTTCAATCATTTAGCTACTATGCACACCAATTATTATTTCCTGCGTCAGCTTGCCCCGGCGCTTACCGAGCGCCTGCAAGGCTACCGCGTGGCTAGCTGCTTTTCGCAGGAAAAGGATGAGCTAGTGGTGGGATTGCGCGACGAGCAGGGCACCGAATTTTGGCTAAAAGCGCAGCTAGGAACCGCTTTTCCAGCGTTAGCTCTCCCCGAAACTTTCCACCGCGCTCGTCAAAACTCGGTGGATTTGCTGCCCGAGCTACTAGGTCGCACCATCGCCAGCGTCGAGGCCTGGCCGCAAGATCGGGTGCTGCAATTCACTTTTCAGGAAGACGCAGCCACGTTGGTTTTCAAACTGTACGGCCCGCGGCCTAATGCTATTTTTCGGCCCGCGCCCACGGCCCGCGCGCAGCTATTTCACCAGCGCTACGCAGCCGATGCCGACTTGCAAGCCGACTCCACCGCTAGCTTGCCAACCAGCGCGAGCAGTGGCTTGTCGCCTACCGGCAAACTGCCCCCGCCCCTTAGCGACCTACCCGCGCGCTACCTGCGCGAGCAGCTAGGCTACGACCCGGCACCTCTGGAGCAAAAGCATCTGCTAGTTAGCGAGTTATTACGTACGCTCACGCATCCGACGCATTATTACCTCATCTACCTCGATGGCCGCACCCGACTTAGCCTGCTACCACTAGGCGAAATACTCGATACGCTACCCGGCACCGACCCCATCGGGGCGCTGCGGCGCTTTGTGCCGCTAGCGCTGGGGCGGCGCGCCCTCGAAACCGAGCTACGCCAGCTACGCCAGCTACTGGAGCGACGGGCAGATGAGGCCAGCACCAGCGCGCAGCTGGCTAGTCAGCGGCTGCACGACTTAGCTCACAAGGCCGGTTATCGCCACCGGGCCGACCTTATCATGGCCAATTTGCACGCCATTCCGGCGGGTACCACGCAGGTCGAACTTGTTGATTTTTATACTAATGAGTTGGTTACCGTCAAGCTCAAGCCTCTCGAAAAGCCTCAGCGCACGGCCGAAAACCTGTATCGCAAAGCTAAAAACCAGCAGATTGAGGAACGACAGCTCCAAGACCGCATTGCTCGCCGCGAAGCCGAAGCCTTCCTGGCGCTGGAGCAGCTGGAGGCGCTCACTACCCAGCCAGAACTGCAAGAACTGCGCGGCCTGCGCACTTGGCGCAAGCAGCACAGCCTCGACCCGACGGCTGCTCCGATTAAGCAAGCTAATGAGCTTCCTTTCAAGGTTTTTGAGGATCATGGCTTTACCATCCTGGTAGGCCGCAATGCGCAAAACAACGATTTACTAACGCAGAAATACGCCCACAAAGATGACCTTTGGCTCCACGCCAAAGACGTAACAGGCTCGCACGTAGTCATTCGGCACCGGGCGGGCCAGCCGGTGCCCGAGCCCGTAGTGGAGCGGGCTGCGCAGCTAGCCGGCTGGTACTCGCGCCGCCAGCACGATTCGCTGTGCCCAGTCACGGTCACGCCCAAGAAGTTTGTGCGCAAGCCTAAAGGCTCCTTGCCCGGCCAGGTCGTCGTCGAGCGCGAGCGCGTGGTGCTGGTCGTGCCCGGCAACCCCTTTGAGCAGCACTAATTAGTGGTTGCTAGCCACAAAACAAAAAAGCCCGCTTGCAAGCGGGCTTTTTTGTTTGGCGTGCGCGCGGGGAGATTCGAACTCCCACACCCGAAGGCACCACCCCCTCAAGATGGCGTGTCTACCAGTTTCACCACGTGCGCAAAAGGCAATCGGTAACTTGAGTATGGTACGTAACCGGCTTCGCTGAGGCGGCGAAGTGGCACAAAGGTACTACCAGAGGCATACTGCTCGCAAGCTTCAGCTGCAGTTTTTGGCGTGAAAGCACTCGCTTCAGCCTGGGCTTATGGCTTTAGTCCTTACTTGGCAGAATATTAGGTAGATTAAGTAGTGTATCCCTTTCGCTTCTTTTTTTATAATCGACTTGCCTCCTTCTGGGAAACGCTCCTTTTTTGGGCGCTTTGCCGAGCAAACTACCAAGTATTTTGGGGAGCATACCGGTATTTGTAGGCGCTGTGGCTATCGTGTTACTCTAGGCGGCCGTAGGGCCTCTTTTCAACTATTCCGAAACGTGGCGGTTCGTCATCAAAACGGACACCATCATCATCACCTTTTTGATGGTGTTTCTCATTCAACGCGCTCAAAACAAAGATTCGCTTTTCATTCCCCTCAAGCTGAACGAGTTGCTAGCAGCTACCAAAGGCGCCAGCAACCGCCTCATAAACGCCCAGGATTTCTCGGAAGAAGAAATCAGGCTCATCCATCAATTTTATTACTTATTGGCTGATAAAGCTAAAGATGACAATGACTTAGGGAAACGCATTCGGTGGAAGACAACCACTATGAAAAGCTAGCGGCGCACCGCGAATAGCTGGCCTCTCCTCTAGCCAGCCTTATAGCCAATAAAAAATGCTCACCAATTGGCGAGCATTTTTTATTGGCTATAAGGCTGGCTAGTACTTATTGAGCCCGCAGCAGCGGGGTATCAACTAAATGCTCCGAAACGAACCATACTTCCTGCTCGTTTTCGCGCATTACATTACTTACGGCCAGATCATTGGTGCCATCATCACCGCTGTCGTCGGCGCGCTTGGCAATGTCGTGGCACTGCTGGAGGATAATCTGGTGCGCTTGCAGCAAGCGCGAAATCATAACTGGTACTTCTTCGCGATCACGGGGAGCGCGCGGAATGCTGGTCAACTCAGCTACGTCAAACGACAGCGCTACAGCTATACCACCCAGCAATTGGATGCGCTCGGCAATAGTGTCGATAAGCTCTGCTTGCTTCTCGTAGTGCGCGTCGAACAACAAATGCAGTTGGTAGAAAGTCGGGCCTGTTACCTGCCAGTGACTCTTCTTGTAAAGGTCGCGCAGCGTCATAGTATCAGCTAGCAACTGGTTAAGCATGTTCACGCTGTCGAGGCGCACCTCATCTGAAAGTACTATGGGCAAGCGCTGGCTTACCGTACCGTAGCGTTGAATGGGCTCGGGCGCCTGAATCTGCTGGTTGAGTAGCGGCTGCACGTTTACCGCTGGGTTAGTCTGGGGTAGGCCAGCACCTTCCATTTTGGTAATGGCTTGGTTAGCTGGCTTCGTAGCCGATTTGGTGGAGGCTTTAGTAGCCATAATTGAAGAAAGAAATGTTAGAAAACGCGGGAAAGATGGGCATAATAACCCATGTTGCCTGTTTGTACGCAAAGGGCAGCAGCAGGTTGAGCCTGCCGTACTTTTGGAATTCTTATTTTATAGCTGGCTAGTCTCCGCTGGCAACTATGCCTTCCTTTTTACTTTTATGAACCAAGCGCATTGGCACCTACTTTTCAATCATGCCCCCATTTTTGGCGCACTGGTCGGGCTACTCTTGCTAGCGGCGGGCGTGCTACGCAAGCAACCAACAATCACGGAAGCAGGCCTAATAGCGCTGGTGCTTGCGGTAGCTGTGGGCCTACCCGCGCAGCTAACTGGTGCGGGCGCCGCCCAGGTTGTGAAGGATATGCCCCGCGTTAGTCAGGCGCTCATTCACAACCACGCCGATGCGGCCAACTTTGGTTATTACGTGCTGGTGGGCACTGGCACGCTGGCTTTGCTAAGCCTGACTATGCTGCGTCAGCGTTTGGCCCGGGCCACCTTACTGGTATGGCTCACGCTGGCCGGAGCCGCTGCGAGCTTTGGCCTGCTCGCCCGCGCTGGCAACCTGGGTGGGCAAATTAGCCACCCTGAAATTCGGGAAGGCTTTGGCACTCCCGACGAACTGTAGCTCGTGACTCCTAGTGAAGTGCCAGCCGCCCAACAAATTTCCCTCATCACCCTTTACGAACTTTTCGAGTGGCTTTTCCTTTTTTTGGCGATGATAAATCGACGGTAGCGCGGCTGCTGGCTACCCTGCCACAGCAGGGCCGCCTCGAATGGATTGGCTTGCGCCCGGCCCGCCGGGCCGCGCTGCTCGCCGTACCCGAAGCTGAAGTGCTGACCGACTCGCGCCTGGCCGGCGACCATGCCAGCCCCAAGCCGGGCGGCAAGCGGCAGCTCACCCTTATTCAGCACGAGCACTTGACGGCGGTGGCTGGCTTTTTGGGCCTCGATGCGCCAGTTGCTCCCGAACGCCTGCGCCGCAATCTCGTGGTAAGCGGCCTCAATTTACTGGCTCTCAAAGGCCAGAAAATTCAAATTGGGGAGGAGATTATCCTGGATATTACGGGCGAATGCCACCCTTGCTCGCGCATGGAGGAAGAGCTGGGTCCTGGCGGCTATAATGCCATGCGGGGCCACGGCGGCCTTACGGCGCACATTGCCCAAGGCGGCCTGCTGCGGGTGGGCGACGTGGTGCAGGTGCTGCCCGGCCCGGCCGAAAAGGCCAAAAATAAAAACCCCTCCGCCAAAGGCGAAGGGCTTTCCTCACTATGAAAACACGGCTCTGGCGAGCCTGCACTACTTTACGAAGCTGAACAGTTGGCCGGATTTATGTGAGCCAACTTTTTTGCAGCTATTCATATCGATATAAGCCTGGCTACTGCTTATCAACTGGCTAAGCGCCAGCCATTCGCACAAGTTTGGGCGTGAAACTCCCGAGCACATCTACTAGCTTGCGCTGACCAGCCATCGCGGTGTGATTGCCTTTGCAGGCCACGGGCACCTCACAGAGCCGCCTGCCAATAAGATTGATGCCATGGGCAGGTGATGACCGAGCAACTGTCAGACAAGTACTCTTCCCAGGCAAAGTTGTGGTAATTTCCAACCTTGGCTAGCGGCTTTCCCCAAAGATTTGATTAGCTTAGGTTTGGAACGGGCCGCCGGCGCAGAGAGGCCCCGGCGGTAGTCCGTTCCGGCCAGCGGCTGCCATTAAGGGGTCAGCCGATTGCCTAAGTGATGTAGCACGAAAGTGCTTGTTAAAAAGGCAATACAATTATTTGGCCATTTTCTCGGCGTCTATCGCGGTTTTGTGACCAGCATACCCCTTTTATCAACCCTATAAGCTGGCAACCAATTATTTATTATCTAAAAAAAGGTACTTAGCTCACGAAACCGCTATGATTGGGGCTCGCAATGGTTCCTATTTTTGCACCTATGGCTGATTCTTCTTTGCTCCTGCGCCAACTGCTGCCCGACCATGTACCGACCAGCACACCACTACAGCAGGCCTTTCGGCAAGCCATTCGGACGGCAGAAAACTTGCGCGAGCAATTACAGGCCTTGCGCACGGCCCAGGCAGCTGCTCGCCAAGCGTACTGGCAACAGGTAGGGCCACTGGCAGCTGCTACCGTAGCTTCTCGCCGGGCACTTTACGAGCCCCTGGAAATGGCCCTGACGGCCGGCTATTTAAGCCGGGCGGAGGAAAAACAGGTAACAGAACTGCTGTTGCGCAATGCTTTGAGCTTGCAAATGCGTTTTGGAGAAGACGAAGCCGCTAGTGTGGCGCGCTATTCTGCGGCGTCACCTGCCACTGATCTGATGCCAACCCCTAGCTCGGTTGAACTACCGCCTTACGAGCTAGCAGCGGCCGCTGCCCAGGCCCGTCGCCAGCAACAACAGCAACAAGCCCGCGAGGCACAGGCTAAAGCGGCCGACACGGCTGGCCAGGCACTTTTGCAAAATACCAAGGCGGTTTACCGCCAACTAGCCCGCCTGCACCACCCTGACCGCGCTGCTCAGGCTAGCGCAGCCGCGCAGCAAACCCAGACGGCTCTGATGCAGCGCATTACGGCTGCCTACGCAGCCGGGGACCTAGCAGGGTTGCTAGCCTTGCTAGCCGATGAGGAAGCCTCCGCGCCGCCCACTGTCGAAGCCGAGGAACTGCTGCAACGCTATACCCAAGCCTTGGTCCAGCAGCAGGCGCAGCTCAGCCAACAGCTTGCCCAGGCGCAGCGCCCGTTGGAAGATGCTCCTTGGAGTGGCACCGAAAAGCAGCAGCGCACCCGTTTACGCCAAATCAAGCGGGACTTACGGGCTGAGAGTGAATACCTGGGCTTTTTGTTAGCACAACTACGCGAGCCGGCTAGCCTCCGAAACTTGCTGCGCGAGCTGACCGCCGCTGGGCAGCAGGAGATTTGAGGATAACTCTTTAAGTTCGGAGCGACTTGATCCTTAGCTTAAGCCAGTGCCCACCGCTATTGATAGCTAGCGGCTTAGGGCATCTACGGCGGCCTGCACCGCTTGGGCGCGGTAGGCTGGCGCAGTGGCGGGGGCGCGTAGCAACTTGAGCAAGTGGAGGTATTTGCGGCGGCCTTCGGCTAGCATATCGGCCGGTACTTCGAGGGGAAAAACCCCGAAGGGTTCTACTTTCTGCACTCCTACCAGCAAAAAGCGGTCGGCCCGGAGCGCATCGGTATAGAACGCGGCCTGACGGTCGTAGTCGTAGTGGCTGCACTGTAGCCGAAAGTGGTCGGCATCACGCGCCAGCGTGGTCTTGAAATCAACGGCTGTGTAAGGCTGGCCGGGCTGGTCGAGTACCAAGTCGGTACGCAGCTTGCAGAGCGTATCGGTAGTAGGTTCCGTAAACAGGGCGCTTCGCTCCGTGACGCCGTGCGTTAGCAAGCGGTTCAGCTCGGCATTCAATTTCACGCCTTCGACCAGCCACCAGATAAGCGTATCGTTGAGCCCAGGCTGACCGGGCTGGTACTGGTCGGGTTCGAGCAGTGCCGTGTGGAAAGCGGTACCAAAACTCAAGGCACCGGAACCTGAGTCGGTGCGCGGCGGACGACCATCAAGGGCATCGCGCAGGCGCGAAAGGTCTGAGTTGGCGACAGCGGGCAGGGCACGGTAGTCATCGTACGCTACACGCAATAGGTCGGGACGGTAGGCGGAGGCGGGGAGCAAATCGGACACAGTGGCCTAACAACGAAAAGGCGCTAAAAGTAGCCGCCTTTAGCCAAGAATATTGGCAAAGTGCGCTACAAAAAAGTACCCCGAAGCTGAGCTCCGGGGTATTAAGCGAATCGCTACGTAGCACCAGCACTGCTGGCTACTTCACCTGAATGAGATAGAGCCGTAGCTGAAGCCGATTACTAAGGTTGTGAGGGCTACCTAGCACCACCCGGTTGGGCAGCTCGGGAGCCGTGACGGGAGCAGTTGACGTAGCCGCCACCACTGCCGGGGTTAGCAGCAGCCCGTTGTTAGGAATGGATCGACTGAGCACGCCCTGAATGTAGGTTTGCACCGACCACTCATAGCTTCCCTGATCTAGGCCAGTCGTGCTGGACACTGCTCGCAGATAAGGCACGCTGCTGATATAGGTACCGGTAGGCCGATTTACCCCATCGCTCAAGTTGATAGCGAGCGTGGGGGGCTGGGGTACGTAGGTACTCAGCGTGTTATTGGGTACCAGCGCCGTCACGGTAGCGCTCGTGATGGTGAGATTAGCGCCGTATTCCAGCAAGTTGGAGAGGTAAGGAAACTCTAGCTTGGTTTGCAAGCCGATAGCACCTTCGATAAACGTTTGCTCACCAGTGGCACTAGCTGGCACCGGCTGGAGCGGCGTACGGGGTAAGCCCACCACACCAGCCGTACTCCGGTCGGCTTCAATCTGGTAAAAGTGTCGGGCTCCAGCAGCCAGGGTAAAGCTAGCACTAAGCACCGTGCTAGCATCGAGTGGGTCGTGGTAGTACACCGTAAGTCCGGAGGTAGTTGCCAAAGCGCTTAAGCGTACTATCGCGGCATTGTCAGTAGGCGCGCCCGTGAGCACCAACCCGGGCAGAAACGCGTCGAGCTGATCTTGCGTAATGAGCTGACCAGCTTGCCCAGCCCTCATTAATTTAAGTCCAAATGCTGGGTCTAGCGGTAAACGCAGCGTAGTAATATTTGGACGGGCCCGGCGTACTAGCGCGGCAGCACTTCCTTTATTAAGCAACGCAGCGCTATAATTCAGATTAGTGTACTTAGACGACGAAAACGACGGCGTAGTAGCTGAGATAGGGTCGATAAGCTGGTGGACCTGCACCAGCGTTTGGGTCTTGGTCGTGTCGCCGTAGCGATAATTATCCGGGTTGAGCACCAGCGTCACCGAGTCAAAGAGGAAGGTGGCGTCGGGCTGAAAGGCGGCGCTGAGTCCCAGCCGCACAAAACTCTTCGCGGTGAGTGTGCCCAACAGGGGGTCGGTGGTGCGGCCCACGTGCAGAAAGGCCGAGCTGGACGTTACAACGGAGTCGCGCAGTACCGTAGAGGCCCGCACGGTAATCGTATCAATCAAATACGCGCCCGTGTTAGACTGCGAGCTGGGCAGGCCCACCCCAATGTCACTCGTGCCTTTGGTGCAGGCAGTAGCGGCTAGCGCCAGTGCCAGCAAAGCTAGCAGCGGGCGCCAGCCGGCCACCGCTGCTAGCCGGTACTTATTCCTGCGCCGCATCGGGTGAAAATTTCCAGAAGTCATCGTAACGGCCGCTAGTCGAAGAGCTACCCGCCGTGCCCAAGCCTATGTAGCCGGTGCCATTGATGCTAAAGCCTACCGCGTTGCTACGGCCCACACCCAGGAACGGGTTTTTCAACGTCCAGGTATCGGCCGAGGGGTCATACACGTAGCAATCAGTACGTACCGAGCTATTGCTGCCTGCCGTTACAAAACCCAGGTTGTTGATGCTGAACGCTACCGCGTAAGCACGAGCCACCGCGCTGTAATCATATGTCGCAGAGGAAGTGCTCACGTTAGCCAGGTTGCGCAGCTGCGTCCAAGTATCACTGGCCGGGTTATAGGCGTAGAAGTCGGTCGTGTAGGCGCCATTGTTGATGCCCGTGCCGATGTACATCTGGCTGTTGATTACGAACGAGATAGCCCCAATCCGCTTATCGCCTGGGAAGCCGGCAAACGTGCTCCACGAGTTAGTGGTAGGGTTGTAGCGGTAGAAGTCTTTCTTGTAGTTGCCGTCGTAGCCGCAGCCCACGTAGCCATAGTTGCCCATGCCAGCCGCCACCGCGCTGTAGCGTGCTGTGCCCCCAGCTGCCGAAGTAAGGTCGGCAACCTGCCGCCAGCTGCCGCTAGTAGAGTTGGTAGTAACGACAGTACCAACGGTAGTAGTGGTAGTGGTAGTGCCAGCCGGGTCAAATTCCCAGAAGTCGCTGAGGTAGTTAGTGCCATCGTAGCCGGTGCCGACGTAGCCTTTGCTGCCCACTACGAAAGCCACGGCATTATAGCGAGTAGCAGCAGCAGCAGGCATCGGCGTGAGCTGCTTCCAACTGCCGGTAGCTGGGTCGTACGAATACAAGTCCTTGTATTTCACGCTATTCTGATCAATACCAGTACCTACGTACGCTACGTTGTTGATAACGAAGCTTACCGAGTTGCTACGTGCCACGCCGGCAAATGAATTGCCCTTAGTCCAGTCGCCATAGACGGTTGTCGTGTCATCTTTGTGGCAGCTGCTGAAGCCGAGGCTGGCCAGCACCACTAGCAGGGCCAGCAAACGGCCGGCCAGCCGAGGAAAGTTTTTCATGAAAAAGAGAAAGTTGTGATATCCCAAAGAGCTTCGCGAGCAGCAAACTGGTTGCACCCCGCTTTTATTTTTGAATAGCCCATTTGGCCCGCTAAATTACGCCTATTTCGGCAATCGCCCTCGATTTCATCGCTCAGCCACCGGCTTTAATCGAGTAAACCAGCCGAATCACCAAGGCGCTTCTGCCCTCAGCCCTTCACCAGCCGGGGCTGGCTTAGTCGAAGCGAATGGCCACCATGGGTTTGATGCGTGCAATGGTATAGGTAGGAATAAGCACGGCCAGCAGCGCCGCCAGCAACGTGGCGCCGTTCAACAGTAATATCACTTGAGAGTCCCAGGCAATGGGCACCCGGTCCATGTAGTAGTTCTCGGGATCGAGCGGAATGACACGAAAATAATATTGCAACGCATTGAAGCCTAGGCCTACCGCATTACCAATTACGAGGCCTTTGATGGTGATAAAAAGACCCCGGAAAAAAAACATTTCTCGAATCTGGTTATCGGTCGCGCCCAAGGCTTTCAGAATGCCAATCATCTTGGTGCGCTCCAAAATCATGATGAAGATGGTGGCGACCATATTGAACGTCGCCACAAAAATTATCAGAATGAGGAAGATGATGACGTTGCGGTTCAGCAATTGCAGCCAATCGAAAAGCTGGGCGTACTGGTCGGTTATTTTCTCGACGCGCACCTCGTAGGGCAGCCGCTCGTAGAACTGGTCAAACGTAGTATTGAGCTGGCCAAAGTCGCGCAGACGTACTTCGAGGCCGCCCACCAGCGAGTCGGGCCAGGCGTTGAGCTCCTGAAGCTGGCGCAAGTCGCCGAGCACGTACACTTCGTCAAACTCGTCGAGGCCGGTTTGGTAGATGCCCGCCACCCGAAACTTACGAATGCGGGGCGGCTGCTGAATAAAGTAAAACAGCGCCGGGCTACCCACTTGCAGGCGCAGCTTATCGGCCACTTTGCGCGAGATAAGGATGTCGTTGCTAGCCGCCGAATCGGTGAATTCGATAAACTTGCCGGCCACCATATTCTGGCGCATCGGGTTGGGTCCGTGCTTTTCAGAAATACCTTTTAGCACCACTCCCAGCACCTCATCGGTAGTTTTGATGATGGCCGTCTTGCGGGCAAACGCCTGTACCGAAGCCACTTGTGGATAGCGGGCCAGCTGCCGCCGCAGCTCGACCTCGTTGATGGGCGCTACTTCGAGCGAGTTGCTGTTGTCGTAGCGCGAGAGCTGCAAGTGCGCCCCGAAAGAGAAAATTTTATTTTGAATCTGCTCGCGAAAGCCGTGCAGAATCGAAAATGAAACGATCATCACGGCAATGCCCAGGGCAATGCTGACTGTGGCAATGCGCGTGACAGAATGGGTAAAGGAGCCGGAGTCGGCCCCGTCCATGCGGCGCGATATGAAGCTAGCGGTATTCACGAGTGGGCGTAAAGCTACGGCCGGGCTGGGTCGTTTGCGGTGCAGATCAGGCAAGCTTCCTACGAAGAAGGGTACTTTTGGAACATGATGAAGCAGATTTCTTTGGCACTGGGGCTGGGAATCGGACTGGCAGCGGCTGGTGCGTGCGGCACGCCGGGGCAGCCCATGGCCAGCGCCAACCCGCCGCCGGCAACCTTGCAGGTGGGGGCGGCGCAGCTGCCGGCGTACCTACCATTGCTTCAAAAGCAGCGCGTCGGGCTGGTGGTCAACCAGACTTCGCGCCTAGGCAACACCTACTTAGTCGATACGCTGAAGACGCTGGGCGTGCGCCTCACGGCCATTTTTGCGCCCGAGCATGGCTTTCGGGGCGAGGCCGCCGATGGCGCTACTATCACCGATGGCCATGATGCCCGCACGGGGATACCCGTGCGCTCGGTGTACGGCAAAACCAAAAAGCCCACGCCCGAGATGCTAGCCGACGTGGACGTCCTGGTTTTTGATATCCAGGACGTGGGCACGCGCTTTTACACCTTCATCAGCACCCTGCACTACGTGATGGAAGCCGCCGCCGAGCAGGGCAAGCTGGTGGTAGTGCTCGACCGGCCCAACCCCAACGGCCGGCTCGTCGATGGGCCAGTATTGGAAGCCAAGCACCGTTCGTTTGTGGGCCTCGACCCGCTGCCCATCTGCCACGGCCTCACGGTGGGCGAGCTGGCCCGTATGCTGAATGGCGAAAAGTGGCTGGCCGGCGGCCGCCAGTGCCGCCTACACGTGGTTCCGATAGCCGGTGGCTACACCCACGCCACGCCCTACGCGCTGCCCATACGCCCTTCGCCCAACCTGCCCACGGCGCGGGCGGTGGCGCTGTACCCCAGCATTTGCTTGTTTGAAGGCACCAACGTGAGCGTGGGGCGTGGCACCAGCCAGCCGTTTGAAGTAATTGGCGCGCCGAGCCAGCCAGCTAGCCGGCCTTACCAGTTCACCCCACAGCCCAATGCCGGCTCCCCCACCCCGCCGCTCACTGGCCAGCTGTGCTACGGGCTCGACTTGCGCCGGCCGGCGCCCCAGGAGGCTGCGCAGTTTTTTACGCTACGCTACTTGCTTGATTTCTACCGACAAAGCACTGACAAGGAACATTTTTTTACCAACTACTTTGAGCAGCTGGCCGGCACCGACTCGCTGCGGGCGCAGGTAGTGGCGGGGCGTTCGGAAGCGAGCATCCGGGCCTCCTGGGAGCCTCGGCTGAGCCAGTACCGGGCATTGCGCAAGCAGTACTTATTGTATCCTGAAAAATAGCTTAGCGCTCTGGTCCTGCTTGGCAACCTCAGCCTGACTACCCTAATCGCTACATCTACGTTATAACATATGCCTACTCCGCTCCGCCTCATTTTTATGGGCACGCCCGATTTTGCCGTGCCTACCCTCGCAATGCTGCTCACTATGCCCGAGGTGCAGGTGGTGGCCGTAGTGACGGGCCCCGACCGCCCGGCCGGCCGCGGGCGCCAGCTGCAAGCGTCGGCCGTGAAGCTGGCGGCGCTCGCCCACAGCCTGCCGGTGCTGCAACCTACCAATTTGAAATCGCCCGAGTTTCAGGCTGAGCTGAAGAGCTACGCGGCCGACTTGCAGGTGGTGGTGGCGTTTCGGATGCTGCCCGAGGCAGTGTGGAATATGCCCCGGCTGGGCTCGGTCAACATCCATGGCTCGCTGCTGCCGCAGTACCGCGGCGCAGCGCCCATCAACTGGGCGCTGATGCACGGCGACCAGGAAACGGGCGTGACGAGCTTTTTTCTGCGCCACGAGATTGATACCGGCGACCTCATTTTACAGGATAAAATCGCCATCGAGCCCACCGACGACTTCGGCTCGGTGTACGATAAGCTGAAGGTGGTGGGCGCTAGCCTGGCCCAGCGCACGGTGGCGGCCATCGCGGCGGGCTCGGCGCCCAGCACGCCCCAGGCTAGCCCGCCCGACCTACGCGCCGCACCCAAGCTCACAAAGGAAACCGGGCGGCTCGATTTTGAGCGCCCGGCGGCCGAGCTGGTCAACCAGGTGCGGGGCTTGGCGCCCGCGCCGGCGGCCTACACTACGCTGCCCGACGGGCGCGGCCTTAAGGTGTTGCGGGCGCAAGCTTTGCCCACCGAGCCCGAGGCGCCGACCAGCGGCGCGCCCGGCACCTGGGCCACCGATGGCCGCCAGTACTTGCGGGTGCTGACGGCGAGTGGCTGGCTCGACCTCCTGGAAATTCAGCCCGAAGGCAAAAAACGCATGACCACCGCCGAGTTTTTGCGCGGCGCCAAACTCACTTTTTAAGATGGTAGCTTTAGTAGTAGCCACGGCCGAAAACAATATCATCGGCCACGCGGGCCAGTTGCCCTGGGGCCGGTTGCCCGCCGACTTGCGGCATTTCAAACAGCTCACCCTGGGCCACCCCGTGGTAATGGGCCGCAAAACCTACGACAGCATTGGCCGGGCGCTGCCGGGGCGGCCCAACCTGGTGGTGACCCGGCAGGCTAGCTGGGCCGCGCCAGGCTGCGAAACTCTGCCGTCGGTGCTGGCAGCGCTAGCCCGGGCCGGTGAGCTAGCCGGCCCCGAGGGTGTGGTGTGCGTTATTGGCGGGGGCGAAATTTACTGCGAAGCGCTCCACGCCGCCGAGGTCGTGTACCTCACCGAGGTGCACGCCACCTTCGAGGGCGACGCGAGCTTTCCGGCCCTGCCGCCCGCGGAGTGGCGCGAGGAAACCCGCGAGCGCCACTCGGCCGATGCCGCTAACCCGTACGCCTACAGCTTTGTGACGCTGCGTAGGCGCTAAACTGCTATCGGCTTAGCCAGGTAGCCGCAGGTGAGCTAAGCCGCGGCGGCCACCCGCGCCAGCCACCGGGCCAGCGCATGGCTGGGCACATCGACCAAACGATAAAAAGCTTCGGTAAGGCCTACTAGTACTATCCCCGAAGCCAGCAACATTAGCCCAAAGCTGGCGTGGTAGGAGAGATAGCCCCGCAGCTCTAAAAAAAGCGCCGACGACCCTGACCCGAGTAGCAAGAAATGGGTGAGATAAAGGGCGAAAGCCCGCTTGCCTACTCGCCGCAGCAAAGGAGCTGCGGTGAGCCGCCGCAGCCGGGCCGAGAGCAGCACTGCCGCCAGCACCGCCGCCGCGCCCAGCGTGTGGTAGATGTCCACGGTACGGTCGGTACTGACGCCCGGCAGGCGCATCCAGGCGTAAGTAGTGTGCAGAGCGGCGGCCCGGTAATACGTCTGGGGGTGACTAGCCGCCACGAAGGCCAACAATAAAAGCCCCCCGATGAGCCCCCGGCGCGCAGGGGCTGCCAGCCGGGCCACCCAAGGGCGGCGATAGGCATCGTGCAGGCTCAGACCCAGTAAAAAGCCCACGTAGTAGAAGTTGAGCTGCGCCAGCACGCAGGCCAGTAGTACCGCCACGTACAAAGACGGTCGCCAGGGCTTGCCTCCCGCCACGGCCAGCAGTCCTAAGTAGTGCGTCAAAAGTAAGCAGGTAGTAGTTTCGAGTCATGAAACTCGCGCCTATTTCCTTAACCGCCCCGCAGGTCCAGCAGTTGGAGCGTACCGCTGCCACGGGGAAACATCCGCGCGAGCGCCGCCGGGCGCAGGCTGTGCTCAGTCATAGTCGCGGGCTGACGCTAATCCAGTTGGCGGCAGCC
>Ga0160429_1000312_pt1 | contig 53204 bp, 51 predicted proteins | sample SolpanmetagenomR_FD_108199 | JGI IMG/M metagenome (GOLD analysis project Ga0160429, IMG submission 108199) | Solar panel surface microbial communities from Lawrence Berkeley National Laboratory, California, USA - R | ecosystem: Engineered > Built environment > Solar panel > Unclassified ... | reverse complement strand
GTCAATTCAATCCTTTACTTATTAGGTACTACTATAAGTCCTTTGGCTTCAACCCTACCTATTCTTATTAGATACTTCCCTATACCCTTAGCACTTAATATACCTCCCTATTAAGTTCTAACACAGATACTTCCCTATACCCTTAGCACTTAATATACCTCCCTATTAAGTTCTAACACGATCTAGTAGCACTTAAGGTCCCTAAGTGCAATAAGAGTAAAGATGATCTTATATGTAGTAGATCGCACTACGCTAGCGAACGTCTTAAAGAAGTCGAGGCCCTCTTTCTAGAGGAAACCTTTAATCACCTAGCGCGCCTTATACTTCTCAACAAGGCCCTTAAGATTATATTTAGTCTTAAAGACCTATTTACCCTTAAGTGCGCAAACTCCAGGCGGCAACTTAGCTTTTACCTAAACTCCGTGGAAGCGGATGGACTTTATCTCTTCTAGTTACGCTTTTATCTAGTAGGGCTAGGTAGCGCTTACTCTAGCTTCTTTAATAGACTTAGGATTGTTAGGACCAGGGGACGCGTTAAGGTTATTAATAGTAGAGATATAGGCGGCGATAATAGGGTCTTTACGGTAACGGCATGTAATCTAGACGTTGCTGCTAATCTCCTAGGGGGTCTAAGTATTATTATAAACGTTGCCTATATTAGAGTTGCTTTTAGAGTCGTCGTCGTTAAGTTCTCCGTTAACTTTAGTAGAGACCTAATCGCTACCAAAATCGGCAGAAGGACTAGGCCCTAAACTAGGAGAATTTAAAGCGTTAGGGAGAGCTAGAGTATTACCCTAATTACTCCTAAGTTGTCGTAAGTCCGAAAGAAGGTTTAGTTCTTCTATAACAACGACTTGTTGTTATTCTTCGCTACTAACTTCGCTAAGACTAACTTTAACTTTACTAAGACTTTAGTCGACGACGTCGTTATAGCCATTAATAGGCGCAAACTGCGCTAGGAGTAATCTAGTATCGTATTTCTTAACGTTAGTAACGTCCTCGATGCGTTCTATCTAGGGGACGGTTCTCTAGTTATTAATAATTAATTCATTAAAAGTAACGTGGCTTGTTTCAACTAAACCACCATTAACTCTAGTTGCAGAACTAGGTGGAAGGTAGACAATGTATAAGGAGTTGCCTTTATAGCCTATAAGCTTACTAAGTTATCTACATGGACTAAGCTTATCGGATTAGACTTAATCCTCCTTCTATACGGTGACGTAGCAACGGTAACCGTATATTTGCAGATATGACACGTTAGGGCAATGCGGTACGCCCTCTAAAGGATAAAGAAGATCTAGTACTCTACTAAGTAGCGTAACAAGAGGAGAGAAGGATCGCGAGACCGTGCGATTTACTAAATAGGTAGTAGTAATAACGGCTATTAACTAGAACGATTTAGGCAGCAGCGCCTCGGTAAGAATACAGCAAGCGACCGTAATAATGTAGCCGTTACTACGTTTAATATTACCGTTCATCTCGCCTATATATATAGGCGTTACCTTAAGCACTATTCCACGAGAATTGCACCAATCCGTGAAACTTCTATTATACAAAGAAAGGTGGCCGTTAAGACGTATAAAGATGCAGCGCACCTCCTAGAGCTCTTTATAATGGAGGATATAGCCTACTAGAGCTTTCTAGGCGTTAATTTGGTTCTTAATAACGTAACTAAGATTTATGCGTAAGACGTTCTCCTTAGCGTTAAAATAGTACTTTTTTCTAGAGATTAACGGCGGGTTAATAGGACCAACAGCATCAACGTCCTAACGTTGTCTAAGCTTATACCTTACTATAGGCTTCTTAGACACGTGTCGATGCGCTTTAGATAGGTGGTAAATTTAGTACTAAGTAGGAGGGTTCTCGCTGTTGACGGTCTCGGAATTAGTGATAACTATGCTAGTGACACGCTAGGTAGCCTAGTCTACGGTGCTAGGTAGTTCTAGATACTAAAGTAATTAATGTTACGGCAACGTGACTTGCTTCGCTTAGATCCAAGTAACACGAAGATATAGAAGTGGGTAAAAATAGCTTCCGCCACTGTAAAACCCACCTAAAATTAGTCTCTACAACTTTTGATAATTCTTGACTCCCTCGAGTAAGAGTGAGGTTTGTCATATCAAAGATACCACTAACGCGTGCTAACTTCTTAAGACTAATAAGGTTAGTGTAGAGCGTAGGCACGTAGAGAGCGTTCCTAAGGATCAATTTGTAGTAGTTGCCATTAGATTAGCGTACGTTAATACGGATGTTGCCGATGTAGGTAGTAAAAGTAATTCTATTAGCGGTAGTAATCTTCACGTTAATCTTATAGACTTCGCTCTTAATAAATAAGGACAAGTCGTTGCTTATATAGTCGCTAGTACTAGAATCAACAATCTATACGGTTAGGAGAGAAATTAATGAAAATATAGAAATAACTAGTAGGTCCGTCGCGGTGATAGCATTGTAACTAGTTATTACGATTATGGTAAAGCTAGAGGTGGCGATAGCGGAGAATCTAGAGATCTTATCCTTAATAGACTTAATTACCGCCGTTGCTAGTGCCGTAAGTGCCTTCCTTTTATCTAATTCTGGAAGTTGCTTGTAACACTCTTTATTCTTATGCGTAAAGTCTGGATAGGCCTAACAGTGGGCGTTAGGATCGATGAACCTTAGTAGAGTAGGTACGCCTGTAAACTGCTTGGGTTTCTTACCGTACTTAGGCTTTTACGCTATAAAATTAGTAGTAGTAGGCTTAATTGCGGCAACATTCTTAAGTTTAGCGAAGCTCTTTAAACGCTACTCTTTAATAGCCTCCGCAGTAACGTCCTCTATATTAAGAGACGTCTTGCGGAGCATGAAGCGTTGGTTATTAACCTAGTTTAGTAGTTTTAGAGAGTTGCACATTCGTAAGAAGTTCGTTACTCTCTATCTCATACTAACTAGTTCGCCGATCTGCTCTAGCTTGTTAAATTATTCGTTGGCCTTAGTAATAAGGAGATCCATGTTGTTGTTACACGAGCTAAGCTTAAGAGATCTAAGAATGTGTTGTATTTTGTTAAGTATCAAAGCGCTGGTAACGTTATACCTTTTTAGGTAGTTCTATATATTAGCAGCGGTCTCCTAGTGTTGTAGAACAAGCTTAATATTGTTAATAATAGAGAATAGAATGTAGCGCATTACTTTAGCGTCTTTTTACTTAAATAACTTAAGATTTATAGTGTACGTATTAAGTTCTTCCGCTTTATTAAGAATCGCTTCTATCTCTAATAAGGCGTCGCTAGGGACTATAGACTCCCTCTTCGTCTTCTTTATAAGACGGATAACTTCTAAATGTAGTTCTTCTGCAAGTTCTTCGTAGTTTTAAGGCTTTATTAGAGGACGGCGTAGTCTAAGAACGTAGTTCTAGATGCCATCCTCCTTATAGGCGATCTTTATGTTAGTCGCCTACACAGGGTAGTTGTCGCTACCCTTTAGCTTAGTAAAGCGGGTCTTACTAGACGTATCTTCGTTGAGTGCTATGTTGTTACCAAAGATAAATTTGCCGGGTAGCGTAGATTGATTAGTTCTAGTCTAATTTAGTTTAGAATTAGAAGGGTAATCTAGCTGAGGCAGGTATATGATAATATAAGCGTAATTACTACTTAATTAGAGTATAGGGGGTTAAATCGACCTCGTCGTCGCTCGAGTTTATAACCTCTTAGCGATCGATGGCGACAGTTAGCTAGCAACTATATAGCTTATATATAATGTATAAAATAGCTTTAGAATAGGGTCGTGCAGACCGGGCTTATAATCTATTAGATATTATGGTTATTTAGAGCTACTTTAGTCATATAAAGATTGTTTAAGTAACTAACTAATACTAAGCGTGCGACTTGGTATAAGGTACGGTTAAACCACTAGGGTTAGGTCTTCTTAGTGGAAGAACTTCTAGACTCTAAGTAGTGGAACTCTTAGCGTTGCCACTTATTTTTACCTAAATTTAACATTATCTACGTCGTTACGTAACTAGTTATACTTGGGGATCATTTCGATATAAATAGAGATAGGGTTAATATGTAGGGGAGAAGACAAATGCCAGTTAATAGGCGTTAATAGAGAAGGTAAAACATGTAGTATCTGGAACGTATAGCGAATAATATTATTATTAGACGATAAAGGGACCGTAAGGCTTAAAGCTAAAGGAGAAGAGTATAACGTTGGTTCTATAGAGGCTATATACTATAACATCCGCCGCATATAAGTTATATTACTAGATTAGTAGCGGTGAATACTATATAAATTGATAAACGTTTTAGTATAAAACCTGCATATAAATCTACCGCGTAATATAATCGACGATAGGAAGGGGTATGGGATATAATATATAAGGCGTGTTAGTAGTGTAAATGACTTGATATAATTTTTGTTGTTAAAGTCCCTAGTTGCTAAGGAAGTTGAAAGAAAATTAATAACTAAGCCTTAACGCGTAAACTAAATGAACCTAAATTTATCGAAAGAACATCCTAAATTTAGTATGATTATGTTAACCATTATTATGCGGGGGAGAGGTAAATAACTAACCCTACTAGTAGACGTCGCTTAATGCGTAGTACGTGGGTATAAAGAAACTTCTATAGACGTATAGCGCTTTTCTTCATATAGAGCATGCGTAGGACAAGTTCTAGCTAAGACTAGGACCTGAAATGCTACTAGTTAGGGGCTATTTAGGCGTCCTTTAGGCGCTGATTAGTAGTGTTTTAACTAAATGACGTAGAGTAGGTACCGAACCGGAGGTCTCTCCTAAATTTTTAGGACTCTAAAGTTGCACATATAAAGGAGATTAAGATCTATTATAGATCTATTTTAGATATAGTAATCCTAACTATATCGTGCCTAAATATATAAGTAATACTTCTCTTTTAGTAGATTAGTATTATAGATAAAGTGATGACGTAATTAAATAGAGAGGATAAGTAGGTAAGAGGTAAAGATATATATTATAAAAGAGGAATCTACGGTGTTAATACTAATATACCTTAATTAGAAGTAGAACTATTCCTTAAGAGAATAGGAGTTATCTATAAGGGTAGAGTAGAGCCTTTTATACTAAAGCTATAAAGCTATACTATAGAGTTCTACTTAGAGCTATATACGAATACAGTTTGTGGATGGGAATGGAGAGTGGCTAACCGCTGATGGTCTTTTCAACTTTTGGCAGTGGATAAGTTCCAACAAGATTCGCAACAAGCTCGGCTTTATGGAGAAGAGGAAAACGTTCGTGGAAGGCATCGAGGAGTATCGATTGGCGTACGAGGCTTTTGTAGAGTCGAAGAAGTGATATAGCTCACAAGCGCAAAAGCTGCCGAAAGTATACTAAGCCACGGCCATAAACACCCCTCCTTCCGACTTCACCTTCAATCTGAACACAGGCCGTCAGTCCTCAATACCTTCTTTGACCTAGAGACCTAAGAAAATATCTTATTAAAATACTTATCAACCCAATTCCTGCGATAAACATGTTAATTGAAAGTTCTTGCAGTATATGGAGGTGTGGAGGATGTAACAAGATCACATACTTGGGTGGTCGGGGCATATACTGCGCCTCGTATCCGGCAATCTCATCGAGATCCTTAAGCAAGTCCGCCTCGTGAGGCTTGACTATGCGTGTGCGCTTGGCAAATTTCCATCCAAAGTAAATGACGGGAAATACAAAGATCATCATATAGGCGAATAGAAAGTCGGTCACACTCCAGTTGCCTGGCAGAAAGACCGTATAACCCCCCATGACAGCCATCACGAGGCACAAAATACCTGCACCATAGGCGAGTCCAGGCTGCCACCAACTTCGGAACTTGAAATTTCGTCGATCGATGTTCTGAGCGTCGCAGGCGCGCTTGAAAGCAATGTAGGTGAAACACATGATGGCGAAATTGATTAATTGAGAAGCAGTCACCAGACTGACGAACCATGTCAGGACGACAGCCGATGATGCGCTCAGCTGGAGGAAGGACAGCAGTGCAATCAACAAGACGATGAGCACGCAGAAGATAGGGACACCACCTTTTGTGCATTTTCTGAACACCTTGGGGGCTTTTCCCTCGAGAGCAAGTCCGTACAAACTGCGACTGGCGCAGTAGACGTAGCTATTGCCTGCCGAAAGAGCCGCTGTCAGAACGAGTGCGTTGACAATGTGAGGCAGGATTGGTATCCCAAGACGTAGCATTGAGACGACATAGGGAGAGGCAGCTGCGCCAGGGGCAGCGTTTGCAAAGGCGGCGATCAGAGTTGGATCGTTGTAAGGAACCAGAATGCCGACAGCCAAGGATCCGAGCATGAAGAAGAATGTTAGGCGATAGAAGACGGCCTTGAACGCGCGTGGCAACACTTCTCGGGGATTCTCGGCTTCTCCAGCAGCCATAGAAACGTAATCAGGTCCAGCTATTGTGAAAGAAGCCTGGATTAGACATTGGAAGAATCCCATGAAGCGACCAGTAGTTCCCGAATAGCCATTGAGTGGCTTGAAAGCGCCAGGGTTCTTCCAATACCGAAAACCAAACTTGTCGCCCAACGGATTGGCTCCAACCATGACGAGGAAGGTATAGATGAGCAGACCAATAATGAGTAAGACTTTTCCTAGAGCCATCCAGAATTCGGATTCACCATACCACTTGACGGCGAAGAGGTTGACCACACTATAGAGGTTAGTTGGGTTTGGTTATTCAAACCTGGAAGTAGCTGCGTAAAGACCAACGTTGGGAAGTCTTACGCATATATCGCAATGACTATGGCAATGATAACCCCGGCTGGCACAGCGTCGGTCCAAAACCCTATAATCACATTGCAGGCGACTATCTCAAAAGGAACCAAGGCGGCCTGGAAGATGAAGAAGTTGTATCCTAATGATAGAGTCAACTTCAGCACTGCTTCACGTAGTTGGAAGACTTTTGTTCACCAGCAGCGACGCCGAATGCTTCGTCCACCCAACGACCAGCGAAGCGAATGAAAGGTGATGAGATGGGTAGATAAGTAACCATTTCGGCAATACCTACGATGGACAGTCAGTAACTCACGAAATGCAATGGTGTGAAGCTGTCATAGTGTTCTAGGAGGTGGTAGTATGGTCGAACCCTGGGCACCTCGAAGTTGACTTTCTCGGATATGAAATATGCATGCATCTTCCTCGAGCCCACCACGACGCAATCACGTTAAAGTCGGTATTGAACAAGGAAGAATGGATTATCAGAGAAGGCATTGCTGGCTCGGGTCTTACAGTTGGTAACACAGAGAATGACAAAACACCTGCCAGGAACAAGGAGAATTAGCAGGGCTCGGAAAAGAGGCGGAGACATATTGTAGACCATCTTGAGCTGATAATCTCTAGACAGATCATTTTAGGTTAGGTGGAGACTTACCATAGGGTGAAAGCAATGAACAAGGAACCAGGACCTCCAGCCAACAAACCACGCCCAATCTGAACATAAAGTGCAGTTCCTATAGTTCCTCCAATACCAATGAGTTGAATGTGTCGAGGCCTGAGCATACGATGAGTATAGTCGTGCTTCACGGATCCAGAGTCTTCAGCATCATAAGAGACTAGAGTATCGTTCTTGCTATTCATGAATCCTTGCAATCCAGCGACCAACCCACCCGAATTTGATGCTTTTGTAGTTGTCGCTGGAGCAAGTGGCGATATACCTGTGCTCAGTCCATGAGGCTTTTCACCGTAGGTGGTTGGCTTCTCCGAAGACATAGCTGTCTCGAGTGTGGTTAGGCAGTTCGGGAAGTGAAAGGCAGGAGTGAAAAAGGAACGACGGTGGATGGAAGAAAGTGGATGAGGTCGATCTTGAAGCTTAAGTACATGTGGATGAGATAAGCGAATGTGTGCAGTGTCACGATTTGAGTGTGGCCCATGGAGGACTCATTGACTGAAGAGCCACAGCATTTGTTGCTCATGTTGTGATAGGTGGCATGAGTGGTCGCCCAGTGTGCCAATGTGCGTGATTTTATCGCTAGAGCTGGGCATTCCAGTCCGCTGCGTGCCTGGACGTCATTCGGTTGGACAAGATTACGACTATTGTAATGAGAGCGTCTTGGAAACGCTTGGGCCTTGGCCGGCGGGCTTGGACTTGACTTGGACATGAGAGTTCTTCCGAGGACAATTCAACAGCAACTCAGGGCTGTCTAATCACGTGACGTACAGTCTCGTAGCAAAGAATCTTACATTGCAAGTAACGAGCTCATTCGGTGGCAAGATCTGTGTCGAGAGTAGTGTGATAGTGAAGCAAAAGGTATATTCAAGCGCACTTATAGACAAAAGAGAGTCCGTCCCATGCTTCCATCCATCCAGAACGTATATACATTTACGTTTGCCCATATGCTGCCGTCAAATTCATGATGTCGTGTCCATGTAACCTATTCCCTTCTCGTAATCCTCTAGTCCCTGTTTGTTGTGTTCTGTTCAATTCAAGTCCAATGCCATCCATTGGCTGTATGGTGTCCATTCACTCCATCCACTCCTTGCTCACCACCCATCATCCACTCGGCACCTAGATCAGCATTCATATCGAGCGCATTGGGATCATAGTGCGCAGGATCCATGACGAATCCTTGCTCATACATAGTTGTAGATGGGTTCGGTATTTGTATTCCATTATGGTCAAGAATAACATAATCGCCATCAGCAGCATAATCTGAGTACATGTCCAGAAATTGGTCCTGTAGCGATAGACCTGCGACCTGTGGGGACAGAAGCATCACGTCGTTGAGGTAGGTATTGGTGTTCCGTATGTGATTTGCGTCCATATCATGCATGGTATTGAACCCATTCATGTTATTGATTGCCTGCAAATCCGCCATGCCTTGTTGCTGGTATACCTCTGCGAAGTTGTCATGGTTCATGCTGTTCATTGTACTACCGTCATGCTGCATAGCGCTCACCATACTTGGATTCAGCATGCAGTTGCGGTTGTGCTGCTGTGATTTCATTGTATCGAGCGAATCCAGATATTGCTGAATGGCAGTACTGTTTGCAGCACCGGTCTTAGGCTGCCAAGCTTCAAGCCCTTCAAAGAAGAAAGTGCGTGCTGCGGGTGTCATAGTGGAAGTCCACAAATATCTGTTGCTAATACACCTAAGTATGTCGTCGAATGTAAGGAAGCCGGTCCTTGCTGTCAGACTTTCTGCAGCTCGTCCAGCAAGCTTGAGCGTCATCTCACGATGCTTATCATCTTCCATGTAAGGACCAGTGAGAAGCGTAGACCAGAGGACAATATCCGGACAAGTTTGCATAAGACTGTCCATATCTTGAACAGCCTTGAGCGATTCGTTCACTGCACCAACCATCTTCTTTACAGCTTGGCAAGAGTGATTCCAGTCCAGCCAAGCACTCAAGTATAGTGTGATACGTACGGTGAACATGACAGCCATGTCGAAAGGTGTACGAGCTTCATCCTTGATATTGCCATCCGTCCAAGCGTGAGAAGCACCACAAGCAGCTGAAAGTCGATCTCTTCGGGCTTGCTGTGCGATTTCATTCCATTTCAGCGACGTCTCAATGAAGGCCTTCATCTCGTAAGACAGCATGCCGACTTCGATAAGCTCGAAAAAGCCTGTACCCAAATCATCTGCAGGGAGAGTGGTAGGCACCTCTGGCAATTCGGGGGACGATTCTCTTGAGCTGGACTCTTTCTCAATATTGCCTCTACAGTATAGACATCTCGCAGCAGGATCTCCTCCATTGTCTGCAGCAGGGAATCTTGTACCCTTTTCTGCTGTTGCATTCTCAAGTTTCCGGCTTTTATCAAACATCACAGCTCGTCGTGCGAGGATAGTCTTCAATCCTTGTGCATGTGTCGCTGTTGCCTGCTTGTCATTTTGTCGTTGCTGTGGTTATTTTGTCAGCTATGGTGATACAATGCAAGTACGATCATGCCCACACTTACAGCTGCAATCATGAGTAGAACGATGGCGAAGCAGATTTCATCGTCTGTCATCTCATTCTTCGCTTGCGTCAACGAGTCGTGGATAGCACGGATGGCAGCACTCTGATGTTTGCTGAGGTAGTCTGGAGAGGTGGCTTTGATTGGCAAATCAGGTGTCGTCTCAATGTATGCGACTATGAAAGTGTCATTAGCTAGAAGCGCAAACATTATAGCTTTTCAAGTCACTCACTCAAAGCACAAAGAGCAGCTTTCGACCTCATTACCATGGGCCACCATAGCTTCTGCCTGGATAATGTCAGACGAGTGTGTATTGGTGATCCTCTTTCACCAAGCTGAGGTGACATCAGGTAAGCATTGACGTATTGATAGAGCAGTTCTTGAGTGTGTGCATTCGCTTTGACTGGTAGTGCATCGAAAGGATCCAGAATGGCGCCAACACTTCTGGTCAGATTCGTATCATTATTCCAATCCCGTACTACGAAATCAGGTATGCCAGATATCATTCCTGTGACGCTGGGGTTGTGTTTCTGCTTGAAAGCTTTCTTCCTGGTCACTTGAAGACCTTGAGCGTTGTGTGTTCCACTGGACTCAGATCGCTTGTCCTTTCTAATCTTTGCAATTGACTTCGACGACGTGGAGGAATCTACAGAGGATGATTTGTGGGTGGCGGAGTACGAGTTGCCATCATCGCTGGGAGGAGATGTGACAATTGGTGGTGAAGTGTAGCCATTCATAGCATATTGAGTCGCAGATCCATTGGCATTTATATTTGCAAGATCGTAGTTGCGAAAGTAGCTATTATCCGCATGTTGCGGATTCGATGCGAAGCTGTTGTTTGAGTCGTTGGAGTTGAATTGATACAGACCAGGAGGGGAGAGCTCGGCACTCTCTGGGCTGGCAATGGCATACTCAAGAGCTGGCGGTGATACTTGGTGGTATGGAAAGGCGTATTGCGGAGATGCTGCTGTAGTTGCTACGACTTCGTCCGGCAAGGTCAAGCTTTTCTGTTGACCTTGTAAAGATGTGATGGAAGGGGTCGAACTTGCATGTCGTGGTGGAGGTATCGGGCGTGATGATGTTGTTGCTTTGGTTGCACTCGACGAAGCAGAAGCGGCTCCAGCTTTAGACGTCGCAGCCTTTGAAGACTTGGAGGGTGCTTTTGTTGTCGTCGCTGGGGCAGCCTCTCTAGGGCGGTTGATCATTGCCGTTCTTGCAACCATTTCCCTGAATTCGCTCGTCTTCGTCTCATCTGGATGGCCGATGTTGACGAAGACGAGCCCGACTGGCTGTTTCGTCGCCTTGGTCGCGCGAGCCATTTTTGTAGGCATGTAAGTGGGAATGGTGTAGCTAGATGTGGAAATAGCTCTCTGATGAGCTGATAAGGAGGTGGAGGCCAGGCAGCGGTGAGCTTGTAAGGTTTTGTTGGATTCCGGCGACGACAGCTCAGTCAGGAAGATGTGTCGGCGAGAAGTGGACAGCTAGTTTGTACCAGGGTGAGTGACTTTGCCAGCAGAAGGTGAAGATGGTAAGTGACAAGGCGAGAGGAAGAGCGGGACAGTTTTGGGACGGGATGAAGCGAAGCGAAGCGAGGTAACTTTCCACAACAAATCAGAGCTGGGCAGAAAACCTGGGGCAGTCGGAGCCAGATTGAGGCGGACGAGGCGAGCGATCAATGAAAACGTGTGATGTGATGCGAGAGTAGAAGCCACGAGCTTATCGCAGGCGACAGGCGAGGTATCACTCTATCAGGTAACAAAAACAGCAAAGAGGAGAGGGGGACGCTTCCGAGTTCCGACGATCAGATAAAATGCTTGGCCCTGGAGAAGCTGTCAAGCAGTTCGCCTTTTCCACCGTATATCCAGTCACGCCTTGGCCACATCATGTTTTAGAGATATACAGCAGAACCAGGATAATGCAAGTGAAAACACCCAAGGTACTTCGGCCAAATCTGTGAGGGGATATAAAAAATGATCGACAACGCTTAGCCTAGCGCCGTTAGCTTCGTCTACCCTAGTCTTCTAGAACGCGTGTTCTCCGCCGGCCAAATCACAGCAACACAGTCGCCTATCACAATGCTGTCCAATAAATAATGTAGCAAGAACAAGAAGCCAAAAGAAGAACGAGCCAACGTCGCCAGCATACATGTCGTGCCTAGACGTGGCTCGTGCTGTTTGCCATAATCCTTCGTAGCCTCGGCCTCCGTCATAGCATCATCCGTGTGTCTCGTCAACCCATACACCGAACTGTGATCAAGTCGGCCTCCTCAAAGGATGTGCTTCAGTATTCAAAACCCAATCGTCCAAGTTGACTAGATTTTCGTCGGCAAAAATCAGATAGAAATATTTCAGAGTCTCCGCCAACCAAAAGCTCTCCATCTTGTCCATCTTCATGGCCTCTTTTCTAGTCATTGTGATGCAATCCGACAGCGCCGCATGTGCAATTGGTGTTTTGGTGTGCTTAATAATACTCTCGAACATGCTCCATGCACGATCTTGTAGTGACGGATCGCCAGTGATACGGTAGTGGATGAAGACGCTTTCAATGGCTTCTGGTCGCAGGATGTAGCGTGTATCATCGACTTTCGTGATTCCTGGAATTTGCTGGTCTTTTGGTGGAATAGGTTGTCCGGAATAGGCCGCCGAGACAGCATTATCAAATGCGTGCTCGTCCCATGTGCAGAAATCATTCTTAGCGCAGCTGACAGTGTGAAAGATCTCAGGCATAATGCCCAGAGGAGCCGTTTCGTAAGCCCACAAACAACCTTCCACTAGCTTTTTGGCAGTCGCAAGGTCACTATCTGACGAAAATATCTTTGCACCGATACCCACCATACCGCCGACAAAGCAGCCTAGATGTTGAGCTTGTGGTTCCGTGATTAGCGAAGAGAGAGCCAATGTGCCGTCACTCTGGACTTGTCCTGGAAACAGAACGTCATTCATCTGAGGAAGCATTGGCCGGTAGAAGATGTGACTCTTCATCGTGGACAAAGCTTTCTCGTACATTCGCTTGTATTGATTAGTGCGACCGCCGAGAAGAAGATGTTGCTTTGAGAGATTAGCAGATATATAGAGAATGCCATGTGGATGATGTCGTTACCTTTGGAAGATACTCGTACATGCTGTCTGCCATACCACCTAGCGTGAAAAAGGTGTCCGCGGTGAAATTCAAGTCTCTGGTGTTGAGCATGACCGGCCACAATCCAGGCAGCTTGGTGTCATCCTGTTGCGCATCAAATACGTTCATAATGCGCTGAACAGCATCAAAATACTTTGGGTCACCCGTGATTTGTGATAGGCGTGTAAATTCCAGTGTTAGTGAGCCAATTTCTGCCACAAGTGCCGCGTCATGCGCAACCTGTTTCTTTCCCATCATCGCGTCTTTGAAGTGCCATCTTGTCATTGGAAAGTGGTTTGGGGTGTCAAAGGCGACGTAGAGCATTTCACCAAGCTCTTTAGCCTTATCAAGCAATGATGGATACTTTCCCTCGCTCAAGTCGTAGGCTGCGAGAAAGCCACCAAGATACCTTATAGTCGTCTCGAAGACATTGAGAGTGTCTAGTGAGCAGGTTGTGAAATCGATCTTGTCAAGAGCGCCAAGAGCTTCTTCGAAGTCTTCCGTCATATCCATGATCAAAAGTGTATCTTTGTAGTTATTAGTGAAACAGGACTATAGCTACATGTGTGCAAAGGCCTACCCAATGAATCAACAAGGGTCGCAGCCCAGCCGCCAAAAGGATTGTGAACGCCTCCTGACAGTGGTGCTACTTCATCTTGAAGCCAAGCATGCTTCTTATATCCTGACCATGCATGTACAAACTCTGCCTTGACAGTATTGAGCCTGTGCTTCCGTAATACTGCCACATCACCTGTCGGCGGTGTCGAAGTGTGCTGGATTCTGGGTATTGCCTGTGCAGGCGACGAGGGTAAGGGTATATGAGAAGTCACTGGATAGTTCGCCTTCACTTTCGGCCAATCAAAGCCAGCAGGGACCTTATAGTCTGGTGGAGGCTCTTGCCATGATATTGCTGAAGCATCTCGGTTCGTGTAGAAAGAGTTGCGATAATATACAAGAGTGACCAAAAGCAAGACAAGAAGCACGATGGGCAGCGATCGAGGTCGTAACATGATCAGATCGTCAGCGCCTAGTTGATCACTGTTACTGTAAAAGCAAAGAGACGACGGAAAGCAGTGGACAAAACTGACAATGGCACGTGACGTTCTGATGTCCATTCTGCCAAGAATCTGATGGGTACGATCCGAGAACCGAGAGAACAAAGTCCTTCAATTTTCACCAGCACGAGGTGTAAATACCTCCATCGTCAAGTCATTAGATTCATTATCCTCTAGGTCTTCACTGTGTGCATTCAAGCCCCCAAAACTTCCCTTCTCCCTTTCATCCTGACTCCTTTCATCAAGCCTTCACTCCGGTCCCCGCCGCCAGTCCTTTTCCTGCTTCAACGACCTCCTTCTTGAGTGTTTCGACAGGTGCCTTGCTCCTTTCAGCAGTCCAGACCATTGCTACTACCATCCCAAGACCCGCACCCAAACTAACAAGCCCTACTGGCCTCAACCAAGGCTTCGCCAGTCGTGATGCGGCTAGAGTCGTTGTCGTATGGGGCGCGTGCCTCGACAACGACGCTAAACCACCGAGTGTCGCACCGGCAAGTTCAAAGTAATCAGTCGTAACCTGACTATAGCTCTCTCTCAATCGCCAGCTCCGATCTTGCCAACCGTAGTCGCCTTGGTTTCGCATAAGTGCTAGAAGCCCAATACCCATGAAAGCTGTGGTTCCAACAGAGCCAATAGCGCTGGCTCGAATGATTTGCGTCATCAGTGGTACTGCAGTTGGTCGCTTGAGGAGAGAGCGGGCTGGAACGGCGATGATTGGCATGAGGGAACCAAAGAATGCGCCGGAAGAAACACCACGCATAAGAACGTGCGTAGTCAAGATTCCGTAAGCTGTGGACATTGGCATGTCTTCTGCATATGTCGTTCGTGGGAAGAGGGTGGTCATGATGTCTTGCGTCTTTTTGTTTGAGGATGTTGTAGGAGTTTAGTTGCGTAATGGATACTCAAGGAAGACGTGGAGTAGCAGGTAGATTGTGTACGATGTGAGCTGATGGAAGAGCCTTTTAGTGTCTCACTTTTCCTTGTGGACTAGAGGATGATGAACGGTGAGTACACGAGTTTGAATTGATGGCCTGACACTAGGCGGAACGCAGGTAATTATATATCTTTGTAGAATGTATACTGTCAATAACTCTCACCGACGGTGTGGTTCATTCGGAGGCATCGACCCGAAATCCTGTAGGTACTTGGTTGCGAGATATTCAACACCGAGAGCCGAGAGGGAGGAGCAAGGACAAACTCATATCACACAACAGGAAGGTGACGGACTGCTGTCTGTCCGGCCAGGCTATTTGTGCCGATGGCCGAATCATAGCTTACTTCCTCTCTTCTGCTGCTCCTCCTTTTCGTCTTTCACCCAGTCTTCCAGGATTAAAGGTCTCCTCCTCGTCCTCCGAAATGCCGTCGGCAAGACGAATATATATCACACTATGGAAGATATCACAAGCAAGATCACCTGATGCAAACAGAAAATAAAGCGACCCCACTTTCTCCGTATTCGACGCTAGCCGAGTCAAGCCACCAGATAAAGACGACTTCAGCTATCCGTCGCCAGAATCTTGCCAACAGACTTTCTTCCCTTCCCTTCTGTGCTCTGTGCTGCTCCTCGCGTCGATTTAAGTGAGATGAGAGAATACATAGTACTTTTGTCGATGGAAAAGCTTGCTGTGTTTGGGGCCTTCTGGCCAAGTTTTATCCTCTGAAGGATACCTGCAGTGTACAACGCTACTTGTACTTGTACTTGCTATCTAGTATGTAGCCTCGTCCGACCCGTCTCTTGAAGCGAACGACCCACGATATCGATGTTGTCCTATGCCTTTCTACAAGCAAGACAAGCAAGCGTACCAGATGGCAGCTACATATATATCAACTAGTAAAGCACCAGATGATCTCTTCAGCTTCGTAAGCCACATCGCCTTGTTTGGTTGCTTTGCATTCCTGCTATCCTCTGGGCTGAAGTTTCATTGGCTGCATCTCATTTCCTCGTTCGAGGTACCTGCGTTAGTGTTTCCAAGCTTACTGTCGTACTTCTATACCTCGCCATGCCGGCCTTTCACTGGTCAAATGTCTTGTCGTCGTGGCGCCCGTCTCTGCAGGATGTGAAAAGTACTTAGTCTGCATTGCTTCCTCATTTCCTGCAACTTTCTCGACACCATTGTATTTTCCACAGTACAACTTTCTCTCACTTCTCTGGCATCCCGACCTTCGCTACCTTTTAAAGCATCATCAAAATGAAGTTCACCTCAGTTGTCGTTGTTCTTGCGAGCGCTGTCGCTGTCTCAGCTCAGGGCGTTTCTAGCCTTCCACAATGCGCTGTAAGCTTGTTCCACGCCATGCGTTTCATGCAAAGGGCAGTATTCTGACACAACTTCTATAGCTATTGTGTTCTGTTCAGGCAACTGGTGCGACCACTTGCGGCGCCGATGTAGCATGTTCTTGTCAACCCGCCAACCAAGCATTGATCGCCGCCCAATTGCTGCCATGCCTCCAGGCAAACTGCTCAGCTTCTGATGCTGCTCTTGGCATTCAGATTGGCCAGGCTGTCTGTGCATCAGCCGCACCAAGCTCTGCTGCCTCAGCCCCAGCAACATCTAGCGCCGTTCCTGTCGTTGCCAGCTCCTCCATGCCAGCCGCTATGACCAGCTCCTCTATGCCAGCCGTCGTTTCCAGCTCTTCTGTTCCTGTTGCCACCTTGGTTGCTGTTTCCTCATCAACTGTCCTCACCACCGCAGTCAGTACCGTCACTCCCACTGTGGCCGCTTCACAGGTATGTTTCACAGAGAAGCTCGAAAAGACAACGAAAACTCCCAGAACTAACACGTTTCGCATCAGCTTTCCGATGGCCAAATTCAAGCCGCAACCTCTACCAAGCCCGTCGTCATCTCTTCAGTATCCGCCCAAACTACCGTTGTCGCTTATACTGGCAACGGTGCCATGGCCACTGCTGCCCCAGTCGCTCTCGCTGGACTTGCAGCTGTTGCCGCTGCTCTCTTTTAGATGCGATTAGATAACTCACGACCAGGTTGGAGACGAGGTGTCCAGAGGAAGAATATACACACGAGGCATTGAACATGCATCACCCATATACTGGTCGTGGAGGAAGCTCATGAGAGGAAACAGGACATCATTGGAGTTCGAATTGCCAAGGGGCCTAATACACCTTTTCGTAAATCTTTTGCAATCGATTTTCTTTTGGAGACCTTGTTCCATGACTGATATTGACCGAAACTGTATGCGGACCAACAACTTATGGATGGGGTCATTCCGTCATGAGCCTCATAGCATGCCGTGATTAATCTAGTAAGTAAAGACAAGCCTCGGATCCAGGCGATTCCCATAGCATTGTCGGTTTCTCAGCCTTCCTCGTTCTTTGCCGCAAAGCGACCAGTGCCGTGAATTGCTTGAAGTCAACTTTTTCTATCTCACGTCGGTATCAGCATTCGTGGGCTAGGACAAAGGTTCATGAGGTGAAAAAAGTGCCCGTAGGCCTTCTAAAACCGTTAGATATATTAGAATACAAATATCAATCAAAGAAGACCCTAGGATACTAGAGAACGGTATAAGGTGCGTAGCTCGAAGACAGTATGAGTACCCTCCACAGCGGTCCTAGGCCACGAATTCTGACAAGAACGGCTCACCTTCAAATCTCGGGCTCATCCAAGAACGTCTCGCTCTTCTTCCATCACCAACATATGCTCTCCGCATTCAAGTGATCCTCTGGAATTACACAACCGGCCGAACAGCCCTGCCAGTCCTCGAGACACTTCTTTCCCTCTACCCAACACCACTCGAGCTATCTTCAGGACCCTTGCCTTCTTTGACGTTGATAGTCCAATAGGTCTGCATAGCATTCGTGCAGCACGACTGCTAGCTTTTGCGAGCACACGGCTCGCAAGTCCACCATGTAAGGAGCGTAGGTACGTTCGACGAGATTACCCAGTCAAAGGCTCTGGCAGAGATGCTAGACAAGGCGAAGCTCTTGCACTCGATAACCCTCGAGAAGGCAACCTCTCAACTCGAGAAGGCTGAGAGGTAGCCCATCTCTCTGGCATGACCTTACGCTTGACGTATATTCGGACGAGATAAGCTCAGAGATGTTGATGATGGTGACTTCGTTGGTGTGCGCAACCATGGCAGTCCTTCTAAGCACGCTGGCTTTTTCAGTCCTGCCTGTCCTAAAGTCATACCGCAGGATAAGGACTTGAGAAGTTGATAGGACTACAATATATTGACTGAAAAGGTGAAGGAGGTGGCAAATTAGTAATACGGAATGTCACGTGAACGACACTTCCCAAACCTGTACTCAAAAGTACAAAGGACATTGTGTTGATATTGGTATCTCGTTGCCGAGTGCTGCACGAGCTCATCATGCTTTCAAGAGTTGCTACATTCAAGAGACCTCCATCTGTAGACATCCGGGTACAAGAGACAACAAAAAAGCAAAGATTTCCGAGTACCTAAAGCCTCGATCACATCTACTTCGGTACACTCGCCAATCTCATACTCTTAGAATGTACTACTAACAACAAAGCACAGAACATCCGGAGGCGTAACCATCATCAATGTTGGCGGCGGCGAGCATGGTGAAGCTCTAGAACAGAAACGCACTTTCACGGTTCGTGAACATCTGCTCATTGAACATTCTGAGTTCTTTCGTGCAGCACTTGAACCAGACAAGTGGAAGGAGGGATTGACGAAGACTGTCGAGATGCCTGTAGATGACCTAGACTCGATCGAGCTATATGTATCGTGGCTCTACACGAAACGTCTTCAATGTCTGCGCGATACTGACGACACTGATGCCGAGAGTATCTCCAGCTCGAGCAATTATGAAGGTAGTGAGAGCGAGAATGGGAGGCAACAAGACTTAGGCGTTGATAACTCGACGCGACACATGCCTCTCGTGATGCAGTTGACAGCTTAGAGCTCTTGTCGACAGGCGACACTCCTGCAGAACCCGACAAAGACGAGGAAAATATCATGGCTAAAAGACAATCCTGTCTTCTGATCGATTCTCACATTCTTGGAATGAAGGTTCGAGACTTCTGCTTCGCAGATGCCGTTATATACGCCCTTGCCGTTGCCATGGATCTGAGTGAACACCTTCTGGAGACAAGCGATATTCAGCACGTGTACGACTCGACTGGTTCTGGGTCTCAACTACGGAGGCTAATAGTACACAAGTATGTTGAAACTGCTGACTGCAAACTTATATTTCTGGGGCTGTTACTCTGGCATATTTCCACGCTGATCTTGCGAAAGCCTGCTTGAGGAAATTGGGGATCATATAGAACCGCAGGGTTCTATCTAAGAGCCTGCTGCCCAGGCAAGACCCTCAACGCTATCAGGATGGCTGCAAGTATTATCAACATCCACGAGATCAGCCAGACAAGTGCTACAGAAATGTCCTTGATCTTTCGTGAAGGCCGGTAGACAAACATATTGCCCACCTGGATTGCCTTGGACATGAGCGATGACTAGCACATTCTGATCAGGACTCGTCTTGATCTACATAGTTTTATGAGCGGCATTGACTTCAACTGTATCATATTATCTGCTTGACGTTACAGTACAATAAAATCCTATCGAGGTCAAACACTATCATCTACGTCTCAACATCAAGTCTCGCAAATTCGGAAGTGCGCAGGACAAGCCGATTTTCTTCATGGTTTGCCTCAATCAGCTTGACGAGATTGTGCGGGTCCTCAATATTTTCGAGCTAGCCAACTGGCCTCAGTTCGTCTTCAAGTTTGAGATTAAAAGCACCCTAGTACTATCGGTTCAAAAGTCACTTCTAGAGCCCTTCATGGCTATCCAAGGGCCATACCAGAAGTGCTTAATTTCTGGAAAGATCGACGAGCAGCTAGCAAACGAAGTATCGTCCACCATGATGCCCAAGGTGATCTGGATCCGCGCTCGTTCATGGGCCGTGTACAATATGGCCATGACACTCAAGACAGGTGGCGATGGTGCCTTCGCGGCGGGCCTATACGACGTGGCTATACATTGCTGGGCTAGTGTCTTGCTATTCCTTGATGCTTTCATAGCCACCACAACGAAGGTCCACAAGTTGGAGCCTTTCTCGGACGAAGCTTTCGAGAAGTGCTGCACGACATTTGACCAGATTACGAGCATCAATCTTGCATTCGCCAAGCTACGCCGCGGGTTGTTGGAGAAGGATACACAGAAGGCGAACGAAGATTTTCGTGCATCTTGGAAACAACTAGACGACAGCGCGATGTGCACTGTATGGAAGGACATGGATGCTATGATAGACTGGCAGTTGGTGCGATCTGTCGCTATCTTCGCCCTCTACAACATCACGCAAGCCTTATTGTGCTACAAGACTCTGCGAGACAACCCAGGCGCTTCCGTAGGATTCAAGAATGCCGCGACGTACGAGACTGCTGGGAACATCATCTTCGGCTTCATGAAAGGAAGCAAAAGCTCGCAGAATTCAAAGCGACACAAGCAGGCATTGGCCAAACTGGGGAAGCTCTTGCCGGCGAAGCCATTTCCTCACACTGAAGTCCCGACGGCATGCCACGACGATCGCCTCAAGTTCGAGCTTCACGTCTTGAAAGAGCTTGAATATCGAGGAGACTGGCTCGACTCTATGACCCAGAATCTCGTCGTGCAAGGTTCAACACGAGGACGGCGGAGAGTTTTGCTGCTGCTCGCAAGCAGGAACTCACTGCAGGCAATACTATATTCCTCGAGACAGCGGTGCGTGAGCCTGAAGCTCAGGACGCGCCAGGTACTTCAGGCACGGGGTTCTGCATGATGCCTGGGCCTCAGGGTCCGAGGAGTTTTGCGGTGAGATCGTGGTGGCCCAGTGAGGACGGCTTGAGTACTGCGTACGGACCACCGAGGTGGACTGGCAAGGTGGCACCGCCAGGTTTTGAGGACGGTGCTTCCTTACTCGCCGGCATGGCGCATCAGTCCGACCTCGGTCTTTGAGCATACAGATGTGGAAGGTATTTGCCTTGCGCAGTCGTGTAAGAGAAAATAGGAACGAGCCAACTGGCTGTGAGGACTTTGCTGGGACAAAACCAAGCTCAAGATGAGCACAGATTATTGGTTTACAATAGAGGACATGTTCATGTCAAAACTCTGATGCACAGTGCCTCCTTTCTCTAGTCTCGATTGTATGAATTGCTCATGGCGCGCCACAATGTTGGTCGTCCGTATGCATTGGCACAGATATTGAAAAATGTAAGGCGAGCGAAGCTCAATTATGAATGCCCGAGACACTCCCGCTATACTACCCCGACGGTCTTGGCCGTATCACTCATGGATAAGGCTTTAGTTTTCTAGGGGGAGTACCCCCTAACCCCCCTTAACGCTGCTGTGCAGACTTCTTGTCCACAGGGTTCCTACAAAGGACGAAAGGAGTAGGCTCGATGGTGGTTTTCCGTGCACCAATCAAATCGCTCAAATCGAGAAGTGGGTCTCAATCAGCTTCGGACGCCACCTGAACCTCCCTAGTCCTCTTTTCCGAATACATCCAACAACTCAATCTAATGATGCGGCCACTCTTGTCCAAGAGCGATCAGAGAGAACAAACACCCGATATACCAACCATAACACAACGCGCTCCTCACCAAGCTATGCCTACCACAAGCAAGCGCAAAGCATCAGATGACGCGACTAATCGCACTATCACTATCAGAGGACGTCCTCGGAAGGAAGCTGATGCTGATGCCGTGGCAAAACGAAGGACTCAGTTGCGGGTAGCTCAAAGAGCGTTTCGCCAAAGACGTGAAGCAACTATCGACGAGCTGCGAGAACAGGTGGCTTCTATTCAGGCAAAGAATGATGACTTACTTGCCACCTTACGTGGATTCGCTGAGCGTGCTGTGCTGAAAGGACTATCTGATGAGCTGTCGATCGACTTGCTCGGTATCCTACAAAAATATAGTGATACTGATGCAGATGATGCTAATGTTGATGTCGCTGAGTCCGTCTCTCTGCCACTGGAAGTTCAAATTAGTGGGGAGTATATGACGACAAGGAAAAAGCAGTCACAGGCTCGAGGTTCTCATGCCACTGCTAGCGAGGGTAGCGTTGGATCAAACAACGACACTCGATCCGATACTCGATCCGATGTGTCCGAATCTCTAATTCGAAAACTCAACCATAACAATCAGATATTTGCATCTCAACTAAACAACACGACTGCGATGGCAAGTATGGCAAGCACTCGCTCCTCAAATACCATGTTACGGGAACTGTACCCATTCTCAACTCAAGGATTTGACGGGACGTCTTTTGCTAATAGATTACGTCGACAAATTCTGGAATCTGGCTACCGGTAAGTTTATGGCGCTGCACTGTTCACTGCCTACAAAACTAATTCATGCAGAATGCTTGCCAGTCATCCCCAAGCTTCTCGAACGATAGAGGAGATTTTTGAGTACGCCTTCGCAAAGGGTCACGACATAGCAACACTTCAACGGATCTTCATGAACGCGCTATCATATGAACCCTCTGAGCTTGAGTCTCTGCCCTATCAAAGTGTTGATGCTTGCGCATCCACAGATGACCATGTGGCTAACAAGACCATCGCTGAACACTCATGGTTCCGTCCTCCAGATATCGAGTCTTATCTAGCACGACATGGCATTGTTATCGATCCTGGAACCTGGTTTGTCAGGACAAAGGTCAGACGCGATGTCCTTGGAGCACAGGATGTCAGACATGACAATGCTAATGCAGGGTTCGATGTGCGCCAAACAACCCAGATTGCGACTCCTCTTCAAGACATGACTACATCAACGACGCCTGTCAATGGCAATCTGCAAAGTTCAGATGGATTCAACGAGGATGCCAACGCACTCCCATTTCAATGGAACCAATCAGACTGGCTGGACACGATGAACACAGACTTCTTCAGCAACTCAATGACCGACACCAATACGCTTTGGTCCAGCGAAGATAACAAGCTTCAGCCTACTATAGATGACTTCGGCACACTCTTTCACCACCAAGATAGTACGTTCCATCCAGCACTAGATCAACTATACAGCACTCCATTGCATCTACCTCAAGAGTTAGGCTGGCTGACTAGCAACTTCGGCGCTACGGGCGAACCATCACTATATACTGGAACTACCGACACGATCAGCACAGAGCAGGAAACTCAGGATGATTCACCTCTTGATGTGACGGTGGACGTAACACAGCTGATGCACAATCTTGTGTTGTTTGTTAAGTGCTTAGGCTATGCACCAGCAGTCAAGGAAGCGGATATCGGTCGTGCTCTGCGTGCGAGCATTTTGATTCACAGTTGAGTGTGAGCTGGAGCTTCAATGGATTCAAAGTTGTGAGATAATCGAATCGGAATGATAGGCTTGCTTATGCAGCGCATTAGCGGTATCTATTGAGCAGTACTACATCGTGCTTCCACAGGTGTACTGCGGCGTCAATCTCGTACTCTTACTTTCGGCTTCGGCTGTAGGTTCTAGACCTCGGTGAACCCATGAATCCCGGCTTTTTTCCCAAATCATCACTGGTTTAGTCAACACAACAACACTGAAATGGTATATATACAAATATTTCAGCATCTTGCAATGTATCATTCGGCATCGGTGTTGCGCAATGGTGTCACTACCGTAACCCAGATTCATTAATCTACTCCAATCCTGTCGTGAGACTAATCGCAATCCAAAATCGTTCCTGTCAATACATCTAATTAGCGGATTGACGATCATCACATCAGGAACATTAAGCCATTGCTTTTGTGGTCTACATACTACGTCTCGTATTGTTTCACCCCAATGGCTACCACAACTCTTGAGAGTTATGCCTCAAATACAGAGAAACTCCCACTTAGCATAAACTTCCAACCCAAGTCTCCCACCTCACAACCTGATTCTACAGAAAAAGACGTCGAGAAGGCTGTCACTTCCTTAGATGATACATCACCAGTCCAGTTAGAGAAGCCGACCATCCCAGCTCTCGACTGGGATGATGAAGGCGATCTAGACAATCCTTTCAACTGGCCAATGTGGAAACGAATGTACAACACTATGATTCCTGGTCTTCTTGGTCTGGCGGTGACGTTTGGATCGTCCGTGTACACACCAGGTTATCCTCAAGTTGCTCGAGAATTTGGCGTCTCCCCTACTGCTGCACTATTGCCACTCTCACTCTGGACTCTAGGCCTTGGATTTGGACCCATGCTGGGTGCGCCTGCATCAGAAATGTTTGGACGCAAGGTAGTGTATATGTTCTCGACGCCCATTTCTCTACTCTTTACCATGGGTGCAGGACTTAGCCCTACATTTGCAGGCCTAGTAGCATGTAGACTGCTTGGTGGCGTCTTTGGTAGTCCAGTATGAATTATCAAGAGCTGGTGTACTACGTTTTTGACTGATATCATATTTTCTAGGTACTTGCTGTTTCTGCTGGAACAATACAAGATGTGTGGCCAGCGAAGTATCGTGCACGAGGATTCGCGTCACTCGTCTCTGCGCCTTTTCTTGGACCTGCCCTTGGGTACGTCAGAATCGAATGAAGACCTGTAATACAAGGTGCTAATGAGCTTATCTCACCTCCAGTCCTTTCGTTGGCGGCTTCTCGGTCATGAACAAAGGCTGGCGTTGGACAAACTGGGACGAGCTAATCCTCCTCGGTACATTCTGGATTGGTTCCCTGTTCCTTTCGGAAACCTACAAGAAGATCATCCTGCGCAAACGTGCTCAACGTCGTGGCCAAGAATTGCCTCCATCACCACCTGCATCACCTGCGTTTCTCGTCAAGGTGCTCATTGTGAGACCAGTCCAGATGATATTTCTGGAACCTATTGTGTTCTTCTTCAGTCTATACATCGCCTTTGCATTCGCAGTACTCTTCGCATTCTTTGCCGCATTCCCAATTGTCTTCGAGGGGACATACCACTTCAACACTGGTGTGGCCGGATTGCCCTTCTTGGGAATAGGAACTGGTGTTCTCTTGGCTGCAGCAATGGCGATTATCATTGACAAGAAGGTCTACTGGAAGAAACTTGCCGAACATACTGCTGCTGGGACGTTGCCGGTGCCGCCCGAGGAAAGATTATGTGCGTCGATGATAGGCAGCTTTGGACTTCCAGCAGGATTGTTTTGGTTTGCGTGGACGGCGAGGAGTGATGTGCATTGGATCTCGCCTGTGCTAGCTGGAGTTGCCTTTGGCTGGGGCAATTTCTCTATTTTTGTGAGTATTCTTCTCGCTTTGGATAGTTCCATGTATGGAGGGCTAATACAGTATCATAGTGCTCATGCTCATTGTACTTAGGTGATGTATGGCTGACATTCCTCAAGCATCTCATTCTTCATTCAGCTGACATGTTGACATCTAGACCTATGGCCCCTTATTAGGAGCTTCCGCCATGGCTGTATGTATCTCTTGTAGGTCTCGGGCGCCAGTAAATTGCTAACATGTTTCTTCTAGGCCAATGGACTGTTTCGATACACGCTCGGCGCTGCCTTTCCACTATTCACTCTACAAAGTAAGTTACAGTTCCCTACAGCCGCAGAAGGTCTAACATGTCAAAGTGTATCATTCCCTCGGAATAGCATGGGCGACATCCATATTCGGCTTCATCTCTCTACTCATGCTTGCAGTGCCATGGTCTTTGTACAAGTGGGGTCCGAAGTTGAGGGCAATGAGCCGGTATAAGATCACCTAGAGACCTGGGAGCATAGAAGACGGGATGTGATGACATACATAAGACAGAAAGAGTGCGTCTTGTAGGAAGATGCTGCTTGGGGAGACTCGATAGACAAACTACCGCAGCACGAAGGATAGGAGATCATGTAATCTGCATCCGATTACACTACTTGACAGCTCAAGTAAGACAGTAGCTACACTAAACTCGGCAAACTTCGGTAGATCACCCCAATGCAGTCTCGACGTGTAGTGGAAGATTTCACATCGAGTCAATATAAATGATGATCATTCAAATTCAACACTTGCTCGAACATCGTGACGATATGCGAAGAATGCTTGCTAGGACAAACCGACTTGTGTCTTGTGTACTGCAGCTTATCGCGACTAGGGCACTGACACGAATCGAACTCCACCCTGAGGAGCTTGCTGTCATTGCAAACATGCTGTAGCTCTATACAGTCTCCTCGTGATCGAGATGGGTGTGGACAGGCAAAGTCATCGAGGCTGTGGCTACTCAAACTACGAATGAATGTGTAAAACTCGACATACCGAGCGATGGGCGTCAACACAGAGCTATAGCAACCACGATGGCATCGCGATGGTACATGCACTTCTTGAGTATCGTGGCAGCTAAGAATCGCACAATCGATCTTTGGCGTTCGAGATGGAACGAACTGTTATCACATCGCGTGAGCGCCGTTCATGCCATTGGGGAATGTTCGTTCGTATCGCCATGCACCAGATAGACTTACTTCGGACCTTCCAGAAGATGTGGAGTAGACTGGTTTAATAGACTCCCGAGGATTCACCTCACAAAGAGTAAAAGAGTCTGAATAAAGGTATGGAAGAGCTGTCAATTATGTATGGCTTGGTGATTATGCGTTTGCTTCAACAGTTTTGAGACAACTAGAGGCTTGTGCTGCTTAGGTAAGAGTGCTTGTTTAAAGGTCGAAAGAAGGACGAAGGAAGGACGAAGAAGCCCTTTCTGTTGAAGTACATATCTAAGTGGGTCAGAGGTAAAGCAAATGAGTACCCGTCTCACTCGGACTGGTGGCATAGCCAGAGGCCCAGAACTCATCGTCTAGTTCTGAGCATGTTTCGAGATTGTGCTCGTGTGAACACATGGCAGGCATGTGGCAGTTGAGGCTTCGAGAAGGCATGAATAGGTCAGTCTAGGCCACTCGAGCTTGTGGTCACTAGTGCCAATGTGAGTCGAGGAGATTTGGCATGGGACTTCTTCGGAAATGAAGGGAAAAGCTTGTGCCGACAAGTGAGAATGATGTTCGTATCGACACATGGCATCTTAGATGAATCGCATCGTTGGCAGTTGGGGAAAAGAGAGGCCTAGATCCTCAGCTATAGTGTACGTAGTGGGGAGTGGTGATTGATCGTACTGTATAACCATGACGTTTGGCATTCTCCACATGTTCATCCATATCGAGTGATTTGAGTCCCTCTAAAGATCGCAACCTTCAAAGATAGCTTCAGGTAAATCGTGGTGGCTTCACTTGGCCTTCGGCGCGCAGCTCCATTGTGCAGTCGTCAGGCAATATCATTGTGGCGTACTATATATGTCGGCTTAATCTGAGGACGGCATAGTAATCGGCAGAATTACAGAGTCCAGACACGACCCTAATTGACTCTATCAGCCATAAGGCATCTTCTAGCCCATGTGCGGCAGCCTGAGTAGGAATTGCCGTAGCATGAAAGTCAAACATGCAATCCGGCGAAATAATTCATGTTTCAGAGGCTGGGAGAGTACGAGGTTCGATCTTGCCTTTTTTGGCAGTGAAGCATGTCGATCACGAGCGAGCTTGAAACTCCCTCCACATTGAACGTGCCTAGATCGTGTAGTCTAGGCGTCTGTCTGTTGAGACGCAGGTGAGGATGAATTGGCGTCCGAAAGTTGCATGCAATAATGGAGTGTTTAGCGCGTCCAAAAGGCTTGCAGGTAGAAACGCGTCTTTTGACGCTGGCTCGCGTATTCTATCTTAACATAGATGCGGCAGGAAGAGACAGCTCAGACGATATGCCGCGGGCACAGATTCGATAGATTGACTTGAATTCTGCTGTTATAGTATGATGGACAGGGTTCAAGTCGATAAGGTCACTAGGGTTAGCAACCCCGCAACTTAAACGTGAATACGAACTCTTCCAACGTCCACGAAATACCAACCTCTTCCACAACTTCGCGCCTAGAATATCCTCTGAAACAAGTTTTCACTCCGCCCACAATCGGTCACAATGCGTCGCGTGATGGTGGCTTGTCTCCATGAAAGCCTTTCTTGCACGCTCAAAACGCCTCACGTGGGAAATCAGTGTACGGAGAATTAAGCGTCCAGGCCTGTGGGCCTTGAGTTTCGAATTTGCAAGCGCTGTGCATCTGCTATACGAGGAGCCACCACCACGTACAGTGCCTTTTCTGTACGTGGTGGCATTTGGAGGCTGCAGATCTAGAGTCTGTAACACTTCTGATATATAAGACGACGCGACTATCACTCCTAGACATGCCTTGTTCCTGCAGATCAACCGACCACTCTCTCACTAACTAACACACATTCTTTACGGCTCAGCGCCATACATTCTTTTTAACGACTAGCTTTGTCGTTGACTTTCTTTAAACACACGCCAACTCACTTCATCGTCGATCTTTGATATCAACTCAACCACTTCGGCCTCTTGCCCAATACCACATTTACTCGGCTACTCCCTTGCCTCATATCATTCTCTGGAGTCTTACACTCGCAACAATATCAAAAGTCTAATCCACGACTACCACCACAGCTTTTCAGCTATCACTATCACACTCAAACATCAACCACTCTTTTTGACACATTATTGTCACCACCACCACAAACCAACAAGATGCGCGTCTCAACCATTGTCGCTTCTTTCGTTACCATCGCCGCTGCTGTTGCCACACCTACACACAAGGTACCAACTTGCAACGCGCAAGGTTTCATCACACGAACTGGCGTCTCCCTCAACGGCACTACCAACCCCTCATCAGTTTCAGACTGCACTGCACAATGCGTAAACAATGCTCTGTGCCGTAGCATGAGCTACGACGATGTCAACGGCTGCACGCTCTACTCAGTCGGCATTTCTGGACTCCAGTTCTCCAAGCAGTCCAACCCTGACGCTCTGCTCCAAGTCCAGTCCACCTTCTGGTCTCGCTGGTGCTTCCCTCAACCCACCACTACTTCCTCTACCACCTCTGCCTCCTCTACTACTACCTCTACCTCAAGCACTTCCTCTTCCACAGCTGTTGCCACCTCCACCATCCCTGCTACCACCACCACCTCAACACCAGCTGCTACATCCACTGTTCCAGCTACTGCACCAACCTGCTCTTCCATCTCTGTTGGTGGCATCACCTACAACCAATACTTTGCCTCCACTGGTGTCACCCTCTCAGCCTTCAACCCTGGCACAAACAGCCAGAACCCAAAGGAAGGCCGCTACGTCAAGGAAATCCTCTATGGCACCACAGATGCGTGCACTGCTATTCAGACCTGCGCTGGTCTCTCGGCCTACTACGGCTGGGTGTTCGGCAGCTTCGATGTACACTACATGCAAGCCGAGAACCTTTGGGTGTGCTCAACCTTTGCCAACTCGGTGACTGCTGCAGAGGCAACACCTTTCTGGAATGTTGCGGATGCGGATGTGGGTGTTGCTTACGGATACAGTATGTAGATTTGGGACATCTCTTGTATATACTTTACGACACAAATGCCATCAGCTTTACGATATTCTGAATACCTTGCTGTGCCTTTTCCTCTACTTGTCACATTGCCTTGTTCATCGCGGTGTCTTCCAGTTGAGTTACCATTCTCTACCTTGCAAGGAGGTAGTTGTTGCTTACGATAAGGGGCGCCAAGCATTGGTGGCAAAACAATATCAACCCCAATACTTTGCTACCTTCTCTTTCTTTTCGTCGTGAACATCAATTTCTTGTGCTTCAGTCTGGAACTGAAATGAATTTTTCAGTCCAGCATCCGGCGACTGTTACAATCTGGACTGAATTTCCATACCAAGTGCCAGGGCCGATTGTTCAGTGACGATGATGAACGTCCAGATGCGAAAACTTCACGTCGTCCACGCTCGTAAGCTTTGATGGTCGCGTGTGAAACCACTTCATATGCAGATTAGAAAGCCATGAAATATGTCCAGACGTGTCAACTTCTCTGCAACTTAGCGTGTACTGTACCTGATCCTCACGAGTTTTCCGACAGGAACAACGGGCCTCAGGCGTCTCAACAACAAACGTTGTGATGCTGGTCCTCAAGATGAATGGTGTTTCCAAGACTGTGCTAAGAACCAAGTGATACCACATTGTGTGACATCAATCTTGTGATACCCATCAGGATACTATATCTCAGCTATAAATGGAGGACTTAGTCTTAGGCAATGTTTTCAGGATGTGTCTTCAACCTTCATCACCATCTTCATCTCTGTAAGTCCAAGCAGCTCTCCATCGCGACTCATCTTCATACTTGTTGCACATTTCAGATCATCACCTACTACATCCTCAGCGCGATATATCGTCTACAATTTGATCCTCTCTCCAAATTTCCTGTCCACAGTGCGGGCATTCTCCAGATGGCCGAGATGGATTTCATATCTCAAAGGGACATTCCCGTTTGAGGTCAAAAGGTTACATGACTAATATGGCCTTGTCGTGAGAATGGCGCCGAACTATATTGATCTCGGACCTGCCAGAGCATACAAAGGTTTGCTTTGTCGTGGCCAGAAGTATTGAATACAGTAATATGCTAACACATAACGCAGTGGTGGCCTCACTATGACTTTGGCAAGCTTACTTCTCAGGACCCTCTACAAATGGCTAGCTAGCTTATTGTTTCCTAGCCGACCTGGTGACGGCTACCACACTATGCTCACCGCCCGTCCCGCTGACCACATACGATATCGTCGCGTCATAGGGCACTGCTTTTCCACCAATGCCCTCCGCGAGCAAGAATCAATTATCAGTCCTATATCACTATGCTCATCTCCCAATTACACAAAATCGCCACGTCAAACATTGAAGCAGACCTTCTACCTTGGTACGACTTGGCCGTCTTCGATCTCATTGGAGATTTGTCTCTCGGCCAACCTTTTTGGTGCTTCGAATCAGGCAAAAGACATCCCTGGATCAGCGAGACGAAGACGCTGTCCAAGTATAGTATCATGACTGCATTTACAGCCGGATCTCTGTTTTGGAATGGTATGCTGAAGCTGTTTTTTGTGCTTGTGCCTAGAGGATCCGATGGAAGAATAAATCACGCGGGATTCGCTGAGGAGCGAGGGAAGTAACTTCTGGAAAGGAAAACCGATGGCAAAGATTTTATGTCGTATCTGGTGCGTTATGAGCAAGGCGATGCTAGGGGGATGAGTGAAGGCGGGATTTTGCGCAACTTGTCGCTACTCATCGGCGCTGGAGCTGACATGACAGTGGGGCTCCTTTGTGGCGCCACTTATTTCGTGCTCGTTAACCTATCAGCTTATCAACGACTCCGTGAAGAGCTGGCCGCAGCATCTACGAGCAAGGACGAAATCGACGAAGTATCTGTTGGGAGACTGCCCTATCTCAATGCTGTAAAGTTGAACTTCAAGGACGCCGACCAGTTCATTCCGTAAAGATGATTAGGCGCTAAAGGGTTCGAGGGTGACATTAAAGAAGCATCGTAACTATTTTCACAAGGGCCTAGAGGGCGTATTAGGATGAAGTAAGTGCGACTTGATTCTAGACTACAAGTAGAAGCCATTGACCAAATTTTTAGTATTGCGTTAGTAGAGGCCCAACTCATCCTGGCACAAGTATTCTTCGACTTTGATGTTAAGCTTTCACCTAAGTCGCATCGCCGGCTCGACGTGCAATGGGCACATATGGTGAGTTATAGCTTGATGCAAGCCCTACAACTCGATCACTACACTAAGACGCAAGTAGGGATGGGAGAAACCTGCTTTGAACTGCAAGCTGACCGTACGGAAGTGGTCATTCATGTAAAGCGATGCTAAAGTGGAAAGGAAGAGGTAAGACTTAAGTTCGCGATTGATGCCTAAGAATGTAATCAAGAACAACGCCAGAAATCATGGACGCACTACGCGAACAGGCTTAGTGGCGGGGTTGAGTAAGCAAATTTCCACTTGACGCTGAGATCCTCGCACTATTTTGTACGGCTACGCTTCCTAACAATCCGTCATGATCAAAGCTACTATGACACAAAAGTACGGCTGTGATTGCGACTTCCTGGCAAAGTATCCACCAGACGGCATGGCACTGACCCTTCGTTCCCATTTCGTTCTACATTATCAATACGTATCTGCTGTTGTCTGTCGTTAACCAGAGAGGAGACCTCACACAAACCATTTATCTGCTTGTGAAGACTTTTGGCTAATAGACGGAAATACCTGTGGTCTTCTAGTGCAATTGCTTGCTTCATAACAGTAACATGACTGTGCCCAGAGCTTGTTAGAAATGTAAAAGTGCAAGGCCGGGTGTCACTAAGCTACCTCGGCCTCATCGGTGATCATAGAGAGGGGAGAAGAACGAATCCGACAGCAGAAACCGTGAGGCGTGGAGATGCGATCGCATGTGTGTGTGCCTAGGTGTGTCCAAGTGTGCCTTAGAGAGAAGTAGAGCAACGATACATCTCTGATTTGTAACATACGTACAGTAACAATCAGCTCGACAGAAAATGATTGACGGCGAGTCAACTCACTTGATGCTATACAAACTCTCCGCCATAAATCGCAACCTTCGGCCCTGCGTTCCTTCACGCCTCTTGCACCGCCCAGGCATACTTCAAAGATCACACCAATAACACTATCACACCATCATCATCAAAACAACAAAAGCAACAAAAAAAAAACGCAACATCCACTTGCACAACCACGTGAAACACACACCCAAAAACAACACAAGCACTCCCAACCAACCAAAGCACGCGTACTGTACTCAAAACCCACTCCTCTCCACCCTTCCACACTCGCCATCTTCACCAATCCCATTCTCGCACAATCGCCCCACACTCCATTTCTAGTCCCGTCCAGTCCCAGCTACAATTCGAATGCCTACATAGTTTCGCCTCCTCTATCCAAAATAGCAAAGACGTACACCACTCACTTTAGATACCAAATTCTATACCGCCCCTTCCTCAATTTTACACCTCACCCGGCTTTCTCAGTCTAAATACCAAATGTGCAAGTACGGAACCTTAATGTGGACAGACACGACTAGTGTTGTAGATTGCGAATGAACGTGAGAAGTAGAGAATTTGTTTTATTAGATCATGTGGGGTGTTGTGGTTCGTTGTGTGTGATGTATGTATGGTGGAGATTAGAGGAGAGAGCGGAGAGAAGAGAGAGCAGAAGAGGCGAGAAGAAAAGTAGGAGAAGAAAACAAGGAAGACGAGAGAGCAGGAGAGGAGAGAAAGGAGAGGGAACAGGAAAGAGAAGAAGAGGAGAGGAGAGGAGAGGAAAGAAAAGCAGAGCAAGAGCAGAAACTATTCCCATACCGCTAGCACACGACTCAATCATCAAGAATCTCGTGAAGTAATCCAAAGATATCATCGAATTCTTCCTCGTGTGTGAAGAACACAACATCTACAAGAATAGTCTTCCCACCGACATCCAACTCAATCCTCCACTAGAGTGCTTCATCAGGTACCATATTGACGATTCGCCAGAAGCAGCCACAATGAGCTCGAAACACCCTTGTTTTCTCGCTCAAGGGCAACAAGCTGCGTTGCCGAGTCTAATTTACCAACATAAGAATAGAAATAGCCACCCTCCAAAACACCAAGTCATCAATATGCGTAATGTCATTACCTCTCCATCTCTTCTGCAGCACTCGTCATCACAAATCGAAACTCCACCTTCGTCCACCTATGCTAGGACCGACCGGTAGCGAGAAGTAGTTCTGCTGAATCTGCTGAACTTGAAATGGCTCACCTTCGTCCTCACTTGCTTCATCCTCTTCCTGTTGCGCATGATGTGCAAGCGCCCGAGGATCAGGATGACGCCAATTCTTCATCCCAACACCGTTTTGTACTTGGCCTTCAGTGTGTCCTCTTCGTCGACGCGCTGGTCTTGGTCTCAAATCTAATGGATCGACGAGATCTTCTTCATCCTCTGCGTCGGCTTCGTCGTCAGATTCGTTATCTGCATTGGTTTGATTTCGCGTCTTGTCTGGTTTCATCACTGCCCCCAGGCCGTCCAGCTGTGCCTGATCGAGTGATATGTAATTGATTGTAGCTGAAGTTGGACTCGATAAGACGCGCGCAAGGCGAGGACGATTCTCTGATTTTTGCTTAGTATGCTCGGATGAGTCCACGGGTGATCTAATGGGCATTGCGACTCGAGATGCCTTCTTCGATCGACTCGAAATGATCGAATTGTGAGAGGTGCTAGGTGCCTGGTGTGTTCGTTTGGTATTGATCTTATTCGTCGTGATTGGTATCGTCGATGTAGGATTCTGAGGCGTGTAGGCAAAGTCGTGCCGTATGGTGTTGTCTTGAGATGTTGTGCTTTGATCTGACGATCCTGAGACGTCAATGCCGCTGTCTCCTTGGTGTTGGTGTCCTGGTGTGTCTATGGCTCCATCTAGTATCAGAGGATGTGTTTGAATTACGTGTTGTTGTGTGGTCGGCACCACAATTGTCTCTTCGTCTTTGCTCTCTACACTATTCGTGCCAGTACCTGCCTCATCAACTACGCGCACTTTCTTTCCACGATCTTTTCTGCCACCATTCTCGCTATCACTCCGATAGCGACTCGAATGTCTATAGCCATTCATGACGGCTGATGGCGGAGGAGGTTGCAGCATCCATTGATTTGCAGGCTTCGATCGATTGGAACACCTGACGACAGGTGGATGCAAGTCGTTAACTGGAGGATGTCGTGCCACCCAGTAACTCTCCTGCCTCTCGCGCATTTTCCCATGAATATCAAACGTGAATAAACCGGGCACGCCGACGGAAGAACCTCCCACGCTGTGTCTGACAAGCCCTGATCTTGAGTCGGGCATTCTGTAATTCAAATCTTCCATGCTCTCACCACCCCACAACTCTTCGTCTTCACGCTGGAAACGACGCCAGTCTTTCCACTTGCTTTCGAGTCCCGAGAGACGATTCTGGTTGTTCTTGATGATCCCCTTTAGTCCTCCAAGATACGCGGGTTCTGGTACAGCAAGTACATCTTTCGTCTCACTTGTCTCTTGCGTCTCTCTCCGAGTAGGCGACCTTCCTCTTCCATCCTTTTCCAACTGCCTTCGTTTTCTCTCTTTCTTCGGCAGCCTTCTTATCGGTGGTCCAGGACCAGCCCGGATCTCTTCAGCCCAGTACTCATTCGTGCGAAAGGGCGAAGGTTGTCGGTAGGTGTTGGGATTTTGCAGAGCGATTGCTTCTCGCTCCGACTTGTCCTTGTCGCTCTGGCGTTTGCGGTTTCGCCTGTTGGCGACTTTGGTGCATGGAGCGCAGGACAGGTAATAGAAGATGACCGACTGTATCCCACGACCGACGGACATTTGCTCGTGGGTGGACTCGCTAGTCTCTTTCTCTTATTAGCCTATCAACTAGAAGACATTGTTGTGCTCTCTTCAGTATACAGTATGCCTGGGTCCAGTGCAGTCCAATGTCGAAATGTGGGGCAGTCGTGTTGTCTCGATTGTCGTGAGCAGTGATGGAAAGTAAGAAGGGCGCACTGCAGTGTGTAAGAGGTGTCAGTTGTGGCGATATGAAGGTCTTGTGTCTAATGCGATATTGGCTGCAAGATGGAAGAATACAGAACGAGAATAGGGTTGAAGTGAAGTCGTTGCGGAGGAGGAGAGCTGAGGGAGAAACGGGGACTTGGGTCTTGGGTCAAGCCACAGTTTGGGGCAATAGAATAGTGGATGGCAGCTACTATATAAACACAAATGGAAGGTGGTGTCATGAAAGATGGATCAATCATGAAACATCGATTGTTTACTAAATGCTTGCTGTAAAGTGAAACGACGGCCAATCACTTGACCGTCTCACTCACAGGAACGGAAGACTACCAAGATTCAGATTCAGATGCAGATTAACCCTGCAGGCTGGCCCTACTATCTCTTTGGCTCTTCATATCCTTGCTAACCTTCTTCCCTTGTGCAACCTGAGCCATGTGCGACCTTCGCTATAATCATCCTGAAGTGAAAGATCAAAAGAACCAAATCAGATCCTGCGTGGAGTCTCGCACATTGAGATGCTCGTTCCGTTTCCTGTCAGATTAACTTGCCAGTGCTCAAAGTACTGGATAGAGTTCAGAGGCATATCAGTGTTATCAGTGTTGCCTTCGCTACCGCCCCGACGTGAAAGTGATAAGGCACTCCTCTGTAAGATTTCTGACCACTAGAGCTAGAGATCGAGGATTGATTTAGACAACGACCGCAGTGTGTGCACACCATCTCATGTCATGTATGTCGACCGGATGCGTCGAGGATATCAAGTGAACGTCGACCCCAGCTGTGTATGAATTCGAGAGGTGGCGCAAGCGATGCAGTGTGCCGTGATTCTTTGGACTGTCTTCCTTCATCGTGTCGTCTGAGCTTCTACGGCCAGACTCGTGCTCATCGCCGTCAAATAGGACCTTTTACGCATTGTACTGCCTGATGCTCTCTCGCTCCAGTGTCGAATTTTAGAACCACCATTCATAAGCTCATTCAAACATGTCTTGTCGTCCCGATAATCTCTCCCCTAACCTTGCTCCAATCAATACTCTTGTCCAGCGGCTCATCAACCAATCCCACGCACACAACATTATCACCTCTGATCAGGTACAACCCATGGCTAACCTCTGAACTAACTTCGTCGTCATCTTGGGATCGTATGATGCGTTCGATGGTTTCTGAGAGGACGAGGTTTGTGACTTGGTCGCAGGAGAGGAGTGTTCCTATTAGTGTCCGGCCATCTATGGTGATGACGAGGATCTTTTCTGCGTAGGAAGACGGGCGGCATTAGTATGACGAGCTTCGAGGCAAATATTTGTTTAGCACAAAGCTGGAAGTAGTGTATGGGTGGAGAGACATACTGTTTAGGTAGGGATTGAGAGACATCTTGCGCCGGAACCACCGAACAAGAGGAAAGCAGGCGTTTGTTCCAAGATGTTCAGGCTAGATGGCGAGTGAATCTTAAGCTATATCTCCATGGGAGACGACTAGTCGTTGGAGCGATCAACTTTTGGCAGATACTGAGGTTGGAAATGTGTTTCGAGTTTCAAGTTTGAGATGAAAACAAGCCCGAGCTCAAAATAAGGGAACAAGCAAGATCAGTAATCATCAGAAGAGCTGTGTATTTTCTATGCTACGTGATATGATAGCAAGCAATGAGCAAGCGCGCAAGTACATATTCAATATCTGGCCGTGCTCCTTGCCATCCTTCTATACCACTCCTTCCTATATGTACAGCCTTGTTCCTTTCGTCAATCGTAAATCATAATAGCACATGACCATCAGTTCCTCAACAAGTCTTTAACACTCATACCACGGTTTCCTGACTTGGATGATGCTGTTGGCTGTGTGACAGGGCGAGGGGCGGGTGCCTCTGCCATGCTAGGTCTTTTGTCACTCTCCAGAGTCATTCGTCGATCGCTGGCATTCAACATCAAAAGCGCTGCTGAAGCTTCATGATCGAGAACAGTCGCTGGTTGTGGCAGAATCATGGGCGACGAATAGTTTGAAGCATGACCATTGAGATGAGGCAGCATCATGGGCGAAGCATGATTAGACATGGTCGGAGGTGTGGCTACACTGTAAGTTGACGGTGGATAGCGAGTGTATGCAGATTGGCCGGCTGGTTGGCCAGCGTATTGGTAACGGGGATTGCCCCGAGGAGAAGGTAGGTCGAAGGTAGATGGACGACGAAGCTCGCCGTAGTCGTAGTTGGTGGCTGTGAATGGAGGAGATGCAAAGGTCGAGGATCTGGACGTAACAGGTGGAAGCTTGTTCTCATCGCAGGTATCAGCCATCTCCTCGTCCTCCTCTTCTTCTGACGCATAACGAGCAGTGGGAGTGTCTGGGTGCACACTTTGCGACCTCGAGGTGCTGGCTGAAGGTGGTGGCATAGCACGTCTGCCAGCCTTGAGATCGGTAACGCATTGTTCTAGGTAGCGAAGATAGTCAATGCTGGCTTGTAGAATGGCCAACTTGTGCATCTCTTGTCCATTACAAGCAGGTATCATGTCCTTTAGCACACCAAACTCTTCATTCATCTTAGATCGTCTCCTGCGCTCAATCAAGCTGTGTGCCGTCTTTCGAGCAATTTTACGTCCTGCACTAGTGCCAGAGCCTGCTTTTTTCTTGCCTGCTGCTGCTACACCACTGCCACTCTTTGTTTCCACGTCGTCGGTCTCAGGCTCTCTCTTCTTTAGTGCAGCTTGACCAGGCTTCATCTGTATGATCTTGCGGGTCCTAGTTGGTGGAGGTGGTAGTGTAACATTGTTGTGAAAAGCACTAGTCATTGACTCATTCCGGCCATTTGATCCTGTCATTGGGCTTGTAGGTGATGGGAGGTTGTATGGAGTGCCACCCTCCGAAGATGACCCTCTGCCATATGCAGTAGGAGGCAGCTTAAATGCCTGGTCCAGCTGAGATGGATTATCCTTGCCAACAATGTCAGTTGAGGCCGCTGGAGTGGGAGGGAAACCGGGGCGAGGCATTGTGATAGAGGCACGTGAGGAGAAAGTTGTCTTTAGTCGTGAAGGAAGAAGACCTAGCACTGCCTCAATGACAGTCGAGCAGATACAAGGAAAGAGCGATGAAGAGAGTGGATAGGATGGAGGAAGTAAGAGATAACAGAAGAATCTGAAGTCACAACATCACTAGCAAGGCATCCCACCATCCAGAAAGAGAGCAGGTTGCAGACTCAAAGTTAACAATGGCAGATTAATGGCACGCGACAGCAGAACCATAGACATCACAACGTGCACATCGACGACATCCCACGGTCTCTTTCTGCGTGCTCTCATTGGTCAGGCACCCTAGACTCGGCGGCTGAACACGAAACCCCCTCCGCCAGCTCATCCAAGGACATAGCGCAAGCCTTTTACAGCTAGTCGCACCACACTTCTTTCCGCACTTTGAACAGATGCGACGTCTTAGGAGCCTGGGTGTTTGTGGTCGCGGGAGCGAGGCAAAGAGGCACGACGGAAGGTGTGTCCTTTTCGAGCATCCTCAAAATCTGTCTTGTACACACGTCCCCCAAATTTACCAGGTACAGTCTGCAGACGAAGTCAACAATGGCGCACCTCCAGAGAGCACAGCATCCTGCAGAGCATTTGGCTTAGCATATCAGGCAATCTTCCACTATCTTGCACAGGATATCCCAAGAATATCGACTGGGGATGTGTCCCAGAGCGCCGGATTGTCTTCCGACGGAGGTTTTCCGAAATGGAAAGACGAAATGACAAACAATAGAAGCTATCTGCTCAATTCGTATCAATTCTAGCACAAGATGACGAACAAATGTGTACATAAAGGCTGCGGCAAGACCTTCTCGGATTCAGAGGAAGAATGTGTCTATCATCCTGGCCCGCCTGTCTTCCACGAAGGCCAGAAAGGTTAGACGCAGCATAACACATCAATCTCTTTCAAGCCCAAACTCATTCTATATTGCCAGGCTGGAAATGCTGCAAACCTCGTGTCTTGACGTTTGATGAATTCCTCACTATCCCGCCTTGCACAACCGGCAAACACTCTACCGTCGATGATACACCGGAGCCAGAAACAACTACAAAACCAGCCGAAAATGTACCTCCACCAAAGCCGATATCTGAAGACAACACACCGCGGCTACCCAAAGCGCAAGCCTCAGGAGCAGCACAGCCTAGTGCGCAGACAGAAATGAAACCAGAAGAGTTCGACTCGGATGACCCAGATGCAACAATACCAGCAAACACCACATGTCGACGCCGGGGCTGTAATGTGACGAGCGAGCAAAAAGAAAGTCCGTGCGTCTATCATCCTGGGATTGCTGTGTTCCATGAGGGTAGCAAAGGCTGGTCTTGCTGTAAACGACGAGTACTAGAGTTTGACGAGTTCATGAAGATCGAAGGATGCGCGACACGAGAACGACATTCGTTTCTACCAAAGAAGAAAGCCAATGGTGTCAATGGAGAAGAGCTGGAAGAGGTGAAAGTTGTGCGGCATGATTTCTATCAGACAGCGGACAAAGTGACAGCATCACTGTACTTGAAGAAGATTGACAAGACAAAGTCAAGCGTGGGGTTTGCGGAAGGTGGGCAGGTGGTTATGTTGGATCTCAAGACATCAGACGGCAAGCAATACAAAGCGGATGTCCCGTTATTTGCACAAATAGTGCCAGAGAAGAGCAATTTCAGAATACTAGGCACGAAGCTGGAATTGACATTGAGTAAAGCTGATGGACAGGGATGGCCTATTTTGAGGACAGATACGGAGAGGTTGACGGGAGAGATCATTCAGACTGGCAGAGCTGGTCGTGCATGAGTGTTTTGTGATGCAGATTATACAGAAAAGTAGACGAGTTTAAGCCAAGTATCGAGAAGCTTGGTAATGAGAGTACAATCATCCTGCACCAACTACACTTAAAGTACGCTGACTACCGACCTCACTCTTCTCTACAATCTCTCTGCCATACCTTCGTAGACCGCCTGTGCTCTTTCTACTACTCGTAATACCTTAGTATAATCTGTGATTAGTGCACGTGACTTGGGGACGACCTCACCTTTCGTATTGCATACCTCAGTCCTTTCAGCACAACATGATCTGGTTGTATTGCAAAATTACGCAATCTACGTGAATCTTTAAGAGAATAAGCAATATTGTCATAGGCCAAGAAGAAAAAATCGAGCAACATTTACTGTTCATCATTGTGATTTGATCTCATCTTCACCACCATGCTACCTCTATTCTCTACAAAACGTCGATACAGCATGCTTCAATCACTCTGTACGTCGTCTTCTCATCGTACATAGCAACCAAAGAGCTCTAGCTACTGACCATCTCATCACATAGTCCTCACGACTCTAATACTATTCACCAATGCCGACACCTTCTCCCAAATCCGCCTAGCTTCAGATTGCATCTCACCAACCATCCCCACAACATCAGCAGCAACAACAACAACAGCGACGCCCACATCATCCACAATCTCCCTTCGCATAATGCCCCTAGGCGACTCAATAACCTACGGCGAACACTCCAGCACAGGCAACGGCTACCGTGAAGCTCTCCTCTCTCTCCTTCTCAACACCACCTCAAACACCACCTCTCCACCCGTGCCCATGTTCGGAAATATAACCTACGTCGGCAGCCAAGTCTCGGGCAACATGACCCAACCCTCCAACGAAGGCTGGCCCGGCTACACAATCTCCCAAATCGCCTCAAAGGCATTCATCTCCCTCCCCATCTGCCTTCCCAACCTAATATTGCTTATGGCAGGCACAAACGACATCGTGTTCAACGACTCGTTGTCTAGCGCACCAGACCGTCTAAGTGCATTGATAGGCACTTGTCTCACCTTATCGCCCAACTCCGTCGTTGTCGTCGCACAGCTTACGCCATTTGCTGATCCTGAGCGGCAGGCGGCGACGGTAACGTATAACTCGGGAGTGGGCGATGTGGTAAGGACGTGGAGGGACAAGGGGGCGAAGGTTGTGGCTGTGAATATGCAAGGTCCTGGGGGCGTGGAGGTGGGTGATCTGAGCGATGGTGAGCATCCGAATGATGAAGGATATGGCAAGATGGCGGAGGTGTGGTATGGAGGGGCGATGCAGGCAGTGGAATTGGGATGGATTCGTGAGCCTGTACAGATTGGGAGTGGAAGTCAAGCGAGTACGAGTCCTGTGGTGGTGAGTACGACGGCAGTGAGTAGCACAAATGCTGCTGTTGCGAGATTGAAGTTCTCTGAACATAAAGACAGCATCGTCATGATTACCACGATGCTGTGGTGGGGGGTATTGTTGTTGCTAGCTCGGTAGACTCTCATCTTGGTTTCAATAACTCGTAATTCCGATTCCTTTTTTGACCTTTTCGAAGGTCCATGCAAGAACGATATTTTGATCAACCTAGTAGTCGTGTTCGAAAACTTATAATACTCCTGTAAAGAACCCACGGGACTGGGAGCTAGGTCAAGGTATCTTTGTGGCTCTTGATTGGTAACTTCATGGTGCTTGGTGTTCTTGTAGTGCTCGGTATCTTTGTGATGCTCCATATCTTTATAATGCTCAATACCGTCATAATACTTACTCGTGATAGTTATAACTCTCGACTCTCGACTCTGGACTCTGATACGATCAAGAAGACGAGCACCGGGCATGCAAACACACCCAGTATCCCAGTCGTCCCTATTACTCGGTTCTCGGTGTGATTCAACACGTTATATGCCACACCGCACTTAATCCCAGTTTCCTGATGCTTCATTTTCGGAGTGCATAAAGGTAGTATAGGATAGCTCACTGAATATAGGCGGACGGATGAGGGTGTCGTATGACTTAAGTGGTTCATTGAGCAGAAAAATGATGCAGAGTGAGAGATATGAACAAAACAAGAGATAATGGAATACTGCGTAAAGTAGGTTGATCAAGGCTAATAATATAGCGAATGTGACTAAGAGATATATATTTTCAGATGTCGTAAAGGCTGTCGTAAAAGTCGTCAGGTAGTAGTGATATGAAAAGGAGATATTATCGTCGTCCGGCTCCAGCGTTTTTCGTAAAGAAACAGGCGGGGTGGCAATGGTATATAGGTCGAGAGACACGTTGTGGTTGTTGTTGAGGTTGTTTTGAGGTTGTTCAGGTTGAGCAGACTTCAAGCGTCTGACCGCCAAAAGACGGAGTAGCAAACAGCTACCTTTACTTCTGCTGCTGCAAGCCAGCATTCTTCTCGATATCTCCACCCAGCGTGCTCGCCTGCGAGTACCTGTTACCCACATCCTCTTCATCTTTCTCCTCTACACCCTCAGCTACAGGGCTAACTTCATGATCATGTTCGTGTTCCAACGTCCTAGCTCTTGTTCTTCTGCCCCTCTCAATCTCGGGACTGAGACTCCTCACCACATCTTTTGTGGCTCTAGTAACCGCATCAGCCATGGAGCTTTCAGTCGCAGCTTGAATAGCCTGTTGAGCAGCTAGCGCAGTCGGGTTGGGTCTCTTGACATCATCCGCCGTCTCGGCATCCTCTGGCGGCTTGAAGTGTTCCGTCTCTTCCTCGTTGAAATCTTGACCCGGGTTGACCGTCTCGTAGTCGCTGTACTTCATGAGCTTGTAGAAGCCTACTGCAAGCAGACTGCCGAGGAGAGGCCCGATCCAGTAGATCCAGTGGTAGCCAGGCCAAGTGCCGATGACGACAGCAGGACCGAAACTTCTTGCTGGGTTGAGCGAGCCACCGGTGTAGAAGACGCCTGCCATCTCTGCGATGAACAGCGCCAAACCGATACCAATGGGTGCGAGGAAGGTTGCCTTGTGCTTTTCTGCCGCCAGGAAGAGGATTGCAAGGACCAGCTCGCAAGTTAAAAACATTTCGAGGAAACAGCCTCGTGCAATAGAAACGTTAGGACCGAGAGCTGTGGCGATATTGAGAGCACCTGGGAGTATTGCTGAAGTAACCGCACTGGCTGCGATGGAGCCAATGATTTGTGCTACGAAACAGGCGATAGCACGGACGCCCTTGATGGCTCCAATTAGATAGAGTGCCAGAGTGACCTGTAGAAAAGAAAGTCAACACTGACGAGAAGAATACAGAGTGCAAATCGACTTACCACTGGGTTGAAAAGACCACCACTGATCCTGAAAAATATCCATACATTTATCGTAAGCGAGAAGCCGAAAGACAAGGCAATGTATTGTAAAGTAGTAGCATTGGGTGCCTGGGATAACGTATTATTCGCATTCTCTGCATTTCCAGTGGTAGCTTCAGCGGCCTGGTTCGCTACTTGTGTTCCAACAAAAGCGAAGAAGAGGAACATGAAAGTGCCGCTGAGCTCGGCGATGAAAGCAATGGCCTCATTTCTGTAGAAATTGGGAACTCCGACTTTGGAGAGGTTGGCCTGTCGTCGATGGCCATGGGAGAAATGAGGCCGATGGTGATGGTAGTGCGACCGGTCTTGAGGCTGAGATTGTCGAGTAGAAGTAGCATGACGTAAACTCCTCGAGTGGAGGGGCAGCACGGGTTCGTTGTCGCGAGCCATCTTCTACTTTCGAAGAAGAACAAAGGGACCCAAAAAGCCAAAGAGAATTACTAGTAGCGTCCTGAAGAAAACGGGTTTGGCCAGGATGAAGAAGAGAGTATATAGAAGAGCTGCTCCTCCACGTCACATATGCAGTACGGTAGGGTGGGGATTCATGGATTACTTTTCTCGTTTCTTACCAAATCGCATGACGAATTGGCGTAGATTGAGAGCCGCGCACAGCACAAGACCGAACGGGCGAAGGGCGTGAGTTTATGTCATTGAATTCTGAATTCCTAGCCCTGCAGATAGCCGTCCGCAGTCTTGCACTTCCGAAAGTTTATATTGCAGATTTATCCACCACCTCCATCGCCTATTGTTGTGCGAAGCTTCGCACAAGAGCCGGCTAGACGACATGCTTCGAGGGTGGCCACATGGTTTCGAGTCGATACGAGACTCGTATACTCGATGTAAACGCTTGTAGATCAATTTTGTGGCCCATCATCTTGCATAAAAGTTCATTGCCCGTACGCACGACTAGGCTGTGCTTCTTATCTTGCACACGCAATGCCTCAGGTTTTCACTGATCAGTAGTGTGCATGATATCCACCTCCTAGCATCATCATCTTTCTACATTCTTCGTCAATCGCACCCTTCTGTCACCGACAGTCGCGAGTGCGAGGACACCGAGAATGAAAGCACATAATCAAGCTTGCGGACGCAATCATATCTTGCTGAGCCACATCCATTCAGCCGGTGGCAACAAAAGTGATGCTTTCGCCTTTGCCAACGGGTTTGAAAGGTTGCAAACGACAAGAACAAGTCAAAGACTGCAGGAAAAACCTCAACATCAGCACATCTTACATATCTGCTTATTCAGTTGCCTACTTGTGATCGAGCACCATCTCTGCCATCATGGTTCTTTGTTGCTCTCTCCTTAGCGCTGCTTCATCCTCATTGTAAGACCTTGTTTCCTCAGAGTGTGCCTAACAGAGGGGGATTTACCTGTGATAATCTTGTCTAGAAAACCGGTGGAATCAGTAGTTAGTTATTTAAGAATCCTCTAGACGGCTCCTTAGGAGGTAGAGACATAGAAGGGTATACTAATAAGTAAGAATATATACAGCACTCCACACGGCCTAGTAAGACAGTAGAGCTGGTAGTGGTACAGCTCTTCCCCTTTGTTAAGCTCTCCCTAAGGTTGTTCTAGACGTCTCTCTCGCCCTCGTACTAGATAAAGCTATCTCGCTCTAGGAAGACGGATACCAAAATCTAATCGTCTAGTGAATAACAGTTAGATACACTGATGTAACTATACTAGTAATAGCTACTACGCTACTTTCATTTAAAGAGGGGCAAAGAGTAATGCAAAACAGAGCGATAAGCTGAAAATCGAATGAAGTAACAGGAATGTTGATAATGAGTAGATTCTGAAATGCCGCTTTCTAAAGGTACAAAGAATAATTCAAGACAAAATGCTGCCTTTCAAAAGCCCCTCCATTTCACCTTTTCAACCCTCCTCCTCGCCTATCGTATCACCAACTTCCACAAACATCATCTCAAAGTCTATTCTAATCCACCTTTTCCTCAACCTTGAAAACTCGTTCTCAAACCTTTACAAGCACATCCTTAACCCACCTAAGTCGACCAACCCCAAGAGTAGGAGTACGCAGAGCTCGACTGAGCAAAAGGAGGTCCGGTGGGAGTAGTGAATCGTCCACAGTAGAAGTAACAACTACCCGGCACATACACCATACCGAAACTTGGGTCATCAGGAGTCAACTTAGTAGCAAAAGCAGCACACTGCGAAGCCGCGGAGCAGACAGAAGTGGCGCCTGTGATCTGAAGCAGATCGGTGTTGGAGGCGGTTTGTTGGTAGGTTCCGTTGTTGGCGGGCCCGTACCACATGCCGTAGTTGTTACCGCTGTTGACTACAGTGTTGCAGCTGGATGCGTCGAAGTTAGGAGTGCAGGTGCTGAAGCTGGCTGGGGTGGCTGTGGCCTTGCAAGTGGAGGTGCCGCTGGCTGCGGAGGCACAAGAGAGGGTCGTGGCGCAAGGGGCTGCCGAGCTGGGACCGGTTGGTGCGATGGTACATTGGCCACCAATGGCGGATTGGGTAGATGTGACGCGGGCACACTTGCCGGAACTGCAAGTCGCGTAGCCTTCACATTGTGTCTGGATAGCAGCGCCAGTGTTACAGGCGGCACCGAGAGTTGCGGTGGAGGTGGTGTAGGCGCAAGTCGATGTTGCAGCGTTGACGGACTGGCAAGTGGCAGTGCCAGCTTGACAGACAGTGGCGGCAGCTAGACCGGTGGTTGCTGTGTTACATCTAGCGTTGGGCGTGGCTGTGATGGTGCTCTGAGCGCAGGTGGAGGAGCTTGGGGACAAGCTCTGGCAAGAGCCAGCACCAGGGCAAGTAGTAGCGGCAGCAGTTGGTCCAGGGTTGACGTTGCAGTTGTCACCGAAGCCAGTAGCTGCTTGGGTCATTCTTGCACAGGTCTTGACTGTAGGGTTGCAGGTACCGAGATACGATGCGCAAGCAGTAGGCTGGATAGCAGAACCACCTGTGGTACAGGCACCACCAACGGTAGTTTGTGTAGCAGTAACGTAAGCACAAGTAGCGCCCGCGAAGAATGTTGAGCAGGTAGCAGTGGCAGTGTTGCAAGCTTGAACAGTGTTGCTGACAGTGTTACCACATGCGGAGTTGATGCCAACAGTGGACGAGGGGAAACCGCAAGTGCTTGTCCCACTTGCGCCAGCGTAACAGGTCGTTGAAGTGCCACACACGGTAGCTGTAGGACTTGCTGCAGGTGCACACTGGCTGTTGAGACTGGCAGTGGTAGTGGGAGGGGCTCCGCAAGTACTCGTTGTGCCTGAGACACTGTTGCAAACATAAGATCCTCCACAGACCGTAGCAGTCGGGGTACCGGTCGGCTGGCACCGTGCATTAATGCCACTGCCAATCACAGTGACGGTGGGTGTTACACAGACGGAAGTTTGGGCGCCAGAAACACTCGAGCAGGAAGCTGTGGCACCACAGACTGTAGCGGGAGCCCCAGAAGGAGCACACTGGTTGCCCATAGAGGCAGTGACTGTAGGCTGCGCAGTTGGGCCGCAAGTGGAAGTTGTTGCGCCAGAAACACTCGCGCAGGTGGCGGTGGAACCACAGACGGTAGCAGGAGTCCCAGATGGAGCACACTGGCTGGCCATGGAAGCAGTCGTTGTGGGCGCGACGGTTGGGGCACAAGCGCTCGTTGTGCCGAAAACACTACTGCAGTATTGAGAAGTTGGGCAGACTGTAGCAGTGGCGCTGTCAGTAGGCTGGCAAGCTCCACCGTTGGAGGTTGCAGTAATAGTAGGCTTAACGCAAAGAGAAGTCTGTGCACCTGCAACACTCGAGCAAGATTGAGTGTTCTGGCAGACAGTGGCTGGAGTCGCGTTTGGAGCACACTGTCCGTTCATGGTAGCAGTGCTAACAGACCCTGTTGCAGGTCCACATGTAGAAACGGTACCAGTGTAGGAGGAACAGCCCTGACCAGCACCGCAAACAGTGGCGACGGTGCTACTGGGCTGAGGCTGACACACAGCGGCGGAGCCAGAAGAACTCTGAGTTGTAGTCTGGTATGCACATGTTGATCCACCCATGCCAGCATTCTGGCAGGTAGCGAAAGATTGACAGGCCTGACCAGGTTGACCACAGGAGAAACCAACAGCTACGGTCTGGACGGCAGCAGCAGTGGTGGTAACTTGACAGGTGGAACCACCGTTGGCTGCACCAGTACAGGCAGCGTTGGAGGAACATGCGGTTCCTTCGGCAGGTGCGCAAGACGAGGATGCGGCGGCAGTAATGGTCGATGTGACTGAGCAAGAGGCAGCATTGCCAGATGTCATACAAGCCGCAACCTGGCTAGAGCAAACAGTGCCCTGTGCAGGAGCGCATGTCGCGGAGGCAGAAGCAGTTGAGGTGGAGGTCAAAGAGCAGACGCTGTTGGTGCCGCTGACAGAAGAACAAGTTGCCAGATTGTTGCAGAAAGTGCCGGACATGGTATTGCAAGCCCTGCCGACTGATGCAGTAGTCATACCGGTGGGGCCAGTCGTAACACTCGACGACGATGATGAGGATGAGGCAGTCGCAGAGCCCGAAGCAGACGACGAAGATCCAGATGATCCAACGAGCTGACCGTTGTTGTTAAATGGACTCTGAGTACCAGGCAAAGCATAAGTGGTCATCTCTTGGTTACCACCGCACTGCTCTTGGACATTGCCGGGACAAGTAAGAATGGGGTTTTGAGGAGTACCGATTGACTGAGTGGAGCCTGTAGAGAAGCTGTTACCGCAATAACATGTGTTCTGGCCCTCAACACCAAAGAAGGTGGAAGAAGTTTGGGTACAGAAAGTGGCACACTCCTCGAGGGTCATCATGTTGTCGGTCGTGGTGGAAGTGATGAGTGCCTTTTGAGTACCCTGGTTGTTCAAGCTGGGCTCGTTGACAACACCAAGGTAGTTATATTGTTGACCATTGGTGGCGAAAACTGAGGCAGGAGAGACAGCACCACTGACGAGACGAGCACCGGAAACAGCTGAGTTGCTGGTGGGTGCCATGATGACATTCTTGAGGTAACAGTTGTTTCCAACGTAGGAAACATCGACACAGCCAGGATAGGTTGCGCAGTAGTTCAGACAGGCACCCAAGCTGTTTTGTTGAAGAGCATAGAGGTCACCACCTTGGCGATCAACGCCACACTCAACGATAAACTGTTGACCAGCTGAAGAGTAGGTAGTACCATTCGCAGTGGGACAAGATATGCCTGTCGTTGTGGGAGCCGATCCAGATCCGCTGCCAGTACCAGTGCCAGCACCAGAGCTGGTGGCAGAAGGAGCGGCGGAACAGGCTGAAGGTGCAACGAACTGAGGCACTGTTGCGTTCGTGTTCTTGTACAAAGAAAGATGTCCAGGTCCACCACAGGTCTCGTCGGGGTTGCCGACACAGACACTGCTACATTTGCCACAGGCTTCGAGTTGGGTACGTGGGTCTACAGTATTACCACAGTAACATTCTTCAGAATATTCGACACCAAAGTATTGATAACCAGCACAGTATGTAGCGCAGTATTCGACAGTCATGCCACTATTTGCTGTACCATCAGAAGACAAAGCTCTGGCGCTTGTGTTTGCGTTCGGAACGTAGAAGGGCTCAACCAAGCAGTTGACGTAGTTCCAGCCGGTAAGAGGTGTCGAGACTGTGTTGTTGGGTGTGTACGAAGCTGGAAGATTGGGCGCAGCCGCTCCAGAAGCCCTGCTTACTGTTAGTCACTGCTAACCGACTATACAGCGCAATAACCATACTGGTAGAGGTTCATGCGGCCTGAGCCTCCACACTGCTCTGAGGAGGATCCAGCACAAGGGGCTTGACATCCATTGGTGTTATCCAAAGTAGTACCCTCGTGGATTTTGTTACCACAGTAGCACTCAGAACCGCTTTACAATACTGTCAGTCTCACATTTCAGTTAGATTTGATACTACATGATACTTACTATTCGACACCGAAATAGCTGAAACCTTGGCAGAAACTCGCACATATCTCGACAGTCATGTTTCCCAGCAGAGTCTCTGACGAACCGTGAAGAGCTCGAATGTTCTGAAGACCATTGTAGAACGGCTCGACAGCACAAGTGGCGTAGTTGAAGCCACCGGCTGAGGGGACAACTTGCTGTGCAGCAGCAGCAGCTACAAAGCCCGCTACCAGAGCGGAGCTTCTCATAGCAGAGTGCATGTTGGTGACTTAGATCAGTCTAGGTAACGCAGTCTCGCGTAGAGTTTTAACGAGTGTTGGAGAAGAGTCAACCGGGCACAGCCTGGAAGACGGGGATGATGGAGATAAGGAGCTGAAGAGCGAAGGTGAGCACGACTATCAGAAGTCGAGAAACAGAGCGGACGTAGTCAATCAATATAAAGTCAACTGCAAGATCGGCGAAACTCAAAAATACGCAGTCGTGCAATCTAGGCAAAGCCATGGGCGGTAATCAAGGTGATGGATCAGGCCAACATGAGCCGTATGGGAATAGACAACGACCAGAGCGTGCTAATATACGAAGCACGATCTTCAGGTTTTCAATCTCGAAGCGCTTGTACGATTCACAAAATCTTGAGAACATACTCTGGACTCTGTCGTAATCGACTTACCATTGGTCTGTGGTGTTACCTGTGCCGCTGGACAGGTGGAGCGACTTCACTAAAGTGAACCCGCCGACAGGTGAGAGCTTGGTCTTGTCCGTGGTGTTGCGATGCCAACAAAGGCACCCCTATGCACGCCAAATGACGGACGTTGAAGATAAACCGTCGGTCTCTCAAGATCACGAACACGAGATGGGCCAGTCGTCAGTAGTGCTCGGACCCTACCTTTTGTTTGTCCAGTCAGCAACGGCAGGGGGAAGTGAAAGGAGATTTACCTAGGAAATCCTCCGAGGAAATAAAGCACACTGATGCACCGTCAAGACGTCTGTCGTTGCACAATTCCTACTGCAAGCTCGTAGCTGCATAAGACTCGCAAGACTGGTGGGCGCACTTCATCCTTTCTTTCATGGCCTACCCCTTGATGGGAATTCATTATGGAAGACGTGGAACGTGTAAAAACTTTCCAATGGACTCTGATCAGCATTGACATCTCAAAGTAAACGCTTGGCCTGTGGTCAACAATGGATGATTATCCGTAATCACTTGACCTACGACCTTCGCCACCTCGAGTTATGGTCTGTAGTCGACCTGGTTGTGGGGTGTGGGGTGTGATGCGGAATGTTGAACAGTCTCTTGCTCCACCAGTGCTCGCTCCTCGTCGGACAGCCATCACCATATCGCAGCATACAAGTCAGTGAGCGCGTCGAGATTGGTATAGGCTCCTTCTGCCTGTGGGTGGCGCTCCATCTCCATGTTGTAGTGGTTTTGTTTTAGGTAGGTAGGCTCTAGGTTGTTTTACGGAACATTCCGCAGTGTTGTTTGATTGTCGGTTTCAAGCTCCAGAAAAAGAGCCGGGCTATATACAATCAATATCTGATGCATGTTTTCGTATGTGGTGTGTGTTAGACCCCGGCGAGAGATGCAAGGATAAGGAGGAACTTATAAGAGCTCAGCGTGTGCCCTTTTCTTTCCCGGGCAGGTTGTTTTCATTGCGAATGCCTAAACCTACCCTGCCGGACATGCCCAAGAGGCGTAAGGTATTGTTTCGCCACCGAGCGCCAGCCGCTCTACCTAGCGACTCATCGTCGTGTCGTCTAACATCCCACTAATCATCACTCAAAGACTACTGTGATCTATCATGTCGATAGCTGACCGAAAGGCGGCATTGAACTTGCAACACGTAGGAAAGAATGATGTCCGTGATAATGGGCTGAAAAGGCCAGCAGACTGTGTGCCGGAGAAAGTGACAGGCAATGAAGCTTCAGTCGCTGTCTCTCGTGCTCCACCTCCGTTGCCGTCGAGAACCAGTTCATCAGTGGTTGCAGTAACATCGAAACCGCCCGTGCTACCTCCTCGTCAGCCATCACATACTACATCGTCTAGTCCCTCAACGGCCAACCTTCCAAGTAGAGCAGTACCCCAATCAGGTTTTCGGAATACTCGACCTGTGGGTGATGCACAAGATGCGTCTAGTTCCAGAGGCTTCCCCATGCCAGACAAGACTGGAACTATGGCCACGAATATGTTCAGCGCTGCAGCCATAACACATGCCGGCACGATACATAATCCTCTCAGTAGAGGATCAAACGCCCCACCCACACAGAGTCCTAGCACTCTGAATACGATGAGGAGTGTGTCTTCAGCTTCGCAACAAATAATCGGCCGTGACAATACACGAAAACTTGCTACAGGTGCTATGAATGCAGCAACGACAAATAATGGCACAGCTACAAGTCGTATGTTCGATAGAGCCGCTGGCCAGTTCGAAGGTGGTTCCAACACTTTGAACAACTTTAGAAATGCTTCAGCAGCGACAGAGCGAACGATCGGTAAGGATAATGCACAAAAGCTGAGAGGACATATGATTGAGGCGGCACTGGACGCGAATGCAGCACCAGACGCTAATAGGCCACCCTTGCCACCGACAAGGTCGTCGCCAGCAGTAGATTCCTCTTCACCCAGACCTCCACTTCCAATGAGGCCACCCCTACCACCAAAGCCAAGGACAAGTGCCAATCCTGCGCCTATTCAACAGAACAGCTACGTGCAATTAAATGCAAGTGCCAATCTTACTCCTAACCAACAGAGCGGCTACGTGCCAGTGCGCAGATCAGCACTAGATATGGGCTTCAACAACAAAGCGGTGGCGCCGACACAAACGACCACAAGTGACAACATAGGTATTAAAACCTTGAAAGGTGCATTCAAGAAGTTTGGCGGATCCACACCCGCTGCACAGCCAGCGCCTTCATTCAATCTTGCCACGAAACCAAAATTTGGCCAACAAGGTGCTCCTGCACGACAGCCCTTGAGTTATGGACGACGAATTATGCCTGCTGCTGCAGTGCCAGCACAACTGCGGTATTCCTTGCCTCCACTTGAGAATGGTCGAGACTGCTTATTGTGTCGTGACTTCTCTGCAGAAGATACACATGCGTCCCATTTTCCGCGCCAGACTGTTTCGTCGCTCGAACAGCTCGCTCACGATCTGACATCACCTTTCGAAAGTCTCACTTCAAAGGCAAGGGTTTTATTTACCTGGTGCCACTACAACATCAGTTACAATGCCGAAGCCTTCTTTAGTGGTAACGTCAAATCGGCGACGCCTTCGTCAACCTTGAGCACTGGACTCGCAGTCTGCGGAGGTTATGCTGGATTGTTTTCCAACTTAGCACTTCATGCAGGCCTTGAGTGCGTTACGGTTAGTGGTCATGGCAAAGGATTTGGTCATGAACCTCTCAAACCAGGTCAAGCAGTTCCTGCCTTCAAGTCGAGTCATGCTTGGAATGCTTGCAAGATTGATGACGCCGATGGTGGTTGGAAGCTGATTGACTCGTGCTGGGGTGCCGGCCATATTAATGGTCAACATCAGTACGTGGCTCAGTTGGATGCAGTACACTTCACAGCAAGCAATGAAGCTTTTGGACTACGTCATTACCCTGAAGACCAGAGTCAATTCTACTTACTAGACCCAACTGCGGGAGGGCCGCCACGCCCTCCTTCGTATGAGGAGTACTTCAGTGCGTCATCAGGAAATAACATGAAATCAGCAGATGCTGCTAAGAACGGCTTCGGAATGGCATCCTGCTTTTTTCCGCCAGATGGTCATATCGATCTCACAATAGCATCTGCACAAGCACCAAAGGTAAGATTCGAAATACATAAAATCTGTCGTCAT